>WBZP01000146.1_pt1 | contig 103372 bp, 98 predicted proteins | sample 5204301 | NCBI WGS metagenome assembly WBZP01 (sample SAMN12412401, study PRJNA552823) | activated sludge metagenome | isolation source: activated sludge from nitrification reactor of wastewater treatment plant... | place: USA: Pennsylvania | collected 2017 | reverse complement strand
CACCGCCACCCAGCTCTCCTGGATGCACGACGTCGTATTTTTCAATCATTTTTTGATACTTTGCATATACTAAGTCATTTGCGAGTAGCCAACGGCGTCGAATTTCATTTGCAAGTTCATGATACCCATATTCCCTCAGGCCGTGGATTGCCACCCACTGAAGAGGCGCCCAGCCATTTGGTGCATCCCACTGCTGCCCGCTCGTAACAAGGGTTGTTACGAGTCCACCAGGCTTTAGAAAATCGGTTTCAATTCGCTTCGATACAAAGGCTGCTTGCTCCTTCGTAGCAATTTTTGTATAGAGAGGAAACAATCCTGCCAAGGTTACTCGTCCACTTGAATTATGTGTCGACGCGTCATAATCACAAAAAAACCGTTCCGATTCATCCCAGCAATATCGCCGAATAGTCTCTGCTCGCCGCTCAGCAGCTTTTCGAAACGACGCAGCAAGGAGGGGCTGCTTGATGAGCGTGTAGGCTTCTGCGATGGTAGATTCGAGTGTACAGAGCATGCTATTGAGATCAACTGCCGCCATGTTTGTGGTCTGGATTGATTGAATTTCATCCGCCACGCGAAACCAGCGTGAGCTAAAATCCCAGCCACTCTCAGCACCTGCCCGTAAGTTAAGATAGAGTTGTTCTTTAGCATTCTCGTCACTGATATTCTGAGCTGTCTGTCGATCCTCACGGCTCATCTCGGGACGTGGTGTGCGCCTATCATCAAAGTATCGCCCAAGCAGCGCACCGTTTGGCATTCGTACTAATCGATTGTAGGGTGTTGGGGTGCTCTGCTTCATTGCCTCCCGTCGTCCGTGCGTCCAAAAACGGTATTCGATGAGCAAGTACGGAAGGAACTCCGCATATGTCCGCGTACGTCCCCTGTGTCCTGCTAGTAGCGTCACCATTTGTGCAAAAAACGGCGGCTGGGAACGACTAAGGAAATAGCTGCGGCTTGCGGTAGGGATCCTCCCATACTTTCGTAGCATATAAGCATGATTTCGGACCATACCAAGAAGTATGTCCCACTTATCGTCAGCAGCGAGACCAAGCATGATAAAGTAACTATCCCAATAAAACTGTTCGTCGAACCTACCTCCCGGCACGACATACGTATAGGGGAGTGCGAGTAACGAACCGTGCTGTTTTCTGTTAGTACGTTCTAGGTAAGGCCATAATTGCCGTATATGTTCTCGCGCAGTCGCCGCAGTAGCAGGCAAACTCCCCGACTTCTTATCTCTAATAGGCTGTGCTTCAAAGTTGGTATCAACGAAGTCCTTGAGAGAAAAACCAGCCTGCTGCCGCTGCACTTCATATTGTTTTTTTATTTTTTTGCCCTTTGGAACCATATCAACAAATTGTTTTCCATCGCCCAAAACTTGAGTAACTTGAACATCTTTAAGAAGATCACCGTAGCTATCCTCGGGACTCTGAGGCGTTCGGCCCAGGGTACCCGCCACTGCAACATATGTCGATTTCACTTTTTCGACATGACGGCGAGATGTTTGTTTTTTTCGCAAAATGCGCCTAAACATATCCTACTATTATAGAGGTTACGGCTAGATTCTGGCAAGGTATTTATGAAATGCGATGTTATCAACATAAATGCTTGTGTTTTTTGTCACCTCACTGTATACTAGCGACATACACGGTGGTAAACAAAAAAAGGGGATGTCATGAAGACAAAAAAGAAAATCTACGTTCAATACATTGGCTAGGGCTGTCTTGTCTTAGTAATATAGTCTACGCTATAAAGGAGCTACTATTTGTTAGCTCTTTTTCGCTCGTTGGGATCGAGTAATTTTTTGCGTAGTCGGAGGGATTTAGGGGTCACTTCGAGAAGCTCATCATTTTCGATAAAGTCGATACACTGTTCGAGACTCAATTCAGTAAAAGGAGTCAGTTGTACTGTGCCATCACTCGATTTACTGCGCATGTTTGTAAGATGCTTTGCCTTACAAACATTTATCTCAAGGTCTTCTTGGCGAGTATAGAGGCCAACAATTTGTCCAGCATACACTTCGACGGCCGGTCCCAGAAATAACTCGCCGCGAGACTCTGCGTTCTCTAGCGCGTAAGGTGTCGTCGTGCCTGTTTCAAAGGCGATCAAAACTCCCGATCTTGTTTGTGGCAACTTTCCGCCAAGCGGTTGATAACCATGAGGTAAGGAATTCATGACCACCGTCCCCTTGGTATCAGTAAGCAAAAGATTTCTTAGCCCGATCATAGCCCGTGTCGGCAAATGATACGTAAGTCTCGTCGTACCACTACTGGTCTGTTCCTGCTTACTCAATGCTGCTCGACGCGTACCTAGTTCTTGACTAACAACTCCGACAAATTCAGCGCCGACCTCAATCTGCAATTCTTCAATTGGCTCCTTCTCGACTCCATCTTCGGTGATTGTAACAACTTGGGGCCGCCCAACTTCAAACTCATAGCCTTCACGTCGCATCGTCTCGATAAGCACGGACAGATGTAGTTCCCCTCGCCCAGAAACGGTAAACCCAATTCCCTGCTCCTCAACACGCAGTGCAACATTCGTCTCTAGCTCTTTTTGTAGGCGATCACCGATCTGACGACTGGTCGTGAACTCACCTTCCCTTCCCTTAAAGGGGCTGGTATTGGGACCCAGAAACATACTCAATGTCGGTGCTTCTATCGAGATGGTTGGCAACGCCTCAGGCTCATCCTTGTCAGCAATCGTATCGCCGATATGTGCACCAGACGCGCCAGTTACAGCAACAATATCGCCCGCGACCGCTTCGTCGATCTCTTCACGCAGCAGCCCTCGGTAGCTAAAGAGCACGTCAATCCGTGCCGGAGAAGCAACGTCATTTTTGATAATAACAACGCTTTGCCCCTTTTTTGCCTTACCGCGTGAGATTTTTCCGATAGCGTATTTCCCTAAGAAAGAATCGTATTGAAGCGCAGTGACGAGGAGTTGCAGCCCACCATTTTCACTCACGCGTGGTGCAGGAATATCGTTTATAATTGCTTGAAATATTGGCTCTAGGTCAGCATGCTCACTAGGATTCTCCGGTACTCCTACCCAGGCCTTTCCTTCTCTCCCGATTGCATAATACACAGGATAGTGAAGCTGAGAGTCATCTGTTGCTAATTCCAAAAAGAGATTAGCAAGTTCATCTTCTACTTCGGCAATGCGTCGTGCTGGCTTATCAATTTTATTTATAACAACAACAGGCTTGAGTCCCAACTCTAGCGCTTTGCTGAGCACAAATTTCGTCTGCGGCATGGGGCCTTCCTGCGAATCAACAATCAGTAGTACACCGTCGGCCATATTGAGGGTGCGCTCAACTTCACCACTGAAATCAGCGTGACCAGGTGTATCGATAATGTTGATTTTGTACTCACCGTGATAAATTGACGTCTGTTTCGCCGTGATAGTGATACCGCGCTCATGTTCCTGATCGCCGCTGTCCATGATGAGTGTTTGGCTCATTTCTGCTTGATTATCACGAAATGTATTGCTCTGCTTAAGCAGGCCGTCAACAAGTGTTGTCTTACCATGGTCAACATGGGCAATGATAGCAACGTTTCGAATCAATGAGGCATTTTTCATAAAAATATGGTCTGACTTCAGACCTTCCTAGTGTCCATCATAGCATAAATACGGTATCATAGAAAGCATGAACTCGAGTGAACTGATCGGAATCTTACGACGAAACATCCTCACGCCCGTGGTACTTTCTATCTACGTACTAGCAGGTATTCTACTATTTCTCCACGAATACCGTGACGCGTGGTTTATGTCCTTTGTCATTACCCTCAATACGATTTTTGCTATTGTCCAGGAAATCAGAGCACGCCGAGCTCTGCATAAGCTTGAGCTGATGAACGCCCCCTTTGCTCGCATACCACAACCCGACGGCACACTCAAGCAGGTTCCCTACACCGATCTAACTGTTGGCACAACGATTGAGCTACTGCCGGGTGATGAGGTGCCAGCAGATGGAGAGGTGATAGAATCTCGCGGACTTGAGGTGAACGAAAGTATCCTCACTGGTGAATCGCGTTCAATTGAAAAACCAATGAAATCCACCGTCTTAGCGTCGAGTTCTGTTGTCGCCGGTACTGCACTCGTCAGGGTCAGTGCCGTTGGCGTCGATACAAAAGCAGGCGTAATGACTTCACAACTTAAACAATACCGGCCAGAGCTCACACCCTTGCAGCAAATACTTGCTCGGCTTATCCTCTGGCTTACCTTTGGAGCAATGGCTGTGATCCTATTTATATGGCTTGCCTATTGGCTTGCGGGCTATTCTACAACTGTTATATTTAAGACAATCACTAGCGCAGGAATTACGATTATTCCCGAAGGTCTCATCCTCGCAAGCACATTGCTGCTCGCATTTGGTTCGCTCAAACTTGCTCGCGCTAATGTTCTTCCCCAAAAACTGTCTGCTATCGAGGCTATGGCTCTTCTCAAGGTCCTTTGCGTTGACAAGACAGGCACTCTCACGAGTGATGCAATCGAGTTTGATCGAGTTGAGGCTTTCGAAGATGAGACAGACGCTCTCCAAAAAAAGGTTGGCGTAGCAGCAAGTCTCATTGGCGGAGGGAACGCGACAAGCGATGCCATCACAACCGCTTTGGCTACGGCGGCTCATGCAACTGCGCTTGACACGCTCGCGTTTTCGTCGGAGCGCAAATTAAGCGCCGTTCGCTATCGTCTCGACGGCCAAACGCACACGATAATGCTTGGTGCACCGGAGTTTGTTGCTGCCTATGCACCGATCAGCCACACCCAGAAACAGCTCATTGAACGCTATGCATCTGAGGGACTGAGGGTACTTCTCGTTGCGTCATTCGACGACAAAAAAACTCCCCTAAAAACATTGCCACAAAAAAGTGGTCAGCCACTAGGCCTTATCATTTTACGCAATCAATTGCGTGAAGGTGTCAAAACCACTGTTTCCTTCCTCCAAAAGCGAGGTGTCAGTATCCGCGTCATTAGTGGTGATAATCCTGATACCGTGCGCTACATCGCCAGGAGCGCTGGAATTATTAACACTGACGCGACCATTACCGGTGCGGACTTAGAGAAGTTACCAAAAAAACAGTGGGACAAAACTGTTCTTAACACGACGATTTTTGCTCGTGTCCTCCCCGAACAAAAAGAAGCACTCATCGACACATTTAAACGACATGGACTTTATACAGGCATGGTCGGCGATGGAGTCAATGATGCTCTAGCATTAAAGAAAGCCGATCTCGGCGTCGCGATGTTTGCAGGAGCGGCCGCAAGCCGACGTGTCGCCGATATTATCCTTCTCAATAATTCATTCAACTCACTTCCTATCGGTATGCGACTAGGAAATCGTATTATGCAAGCAATAGAGCTTGTGTCATTGCTCTTTTTTCACAAAATTCTCTATGGACTGGTTGTGCTGTTTCTCACGATTGCTCTCTCGCTACAATATCCCTTTGCGCCCCGACACAATACCTTTATGAATATTTTTATGGTCAGTTTGCCGACACTCATGTGGACATTTTTCCCTCCCCAACCGCTTCACCGCGTCAATCCAAAACGTTTCTGGCAAGATACTTTTTGGCCTATTCTACCAATTTCGCTCATCTCGGGTGTTGCCGTTACTGTCGGATATGCCTACGCTATGGATATCCTCATGCTTGATTACATGACGTCGGGAACCATCGCAGTCATCATGGCAACCGCCATTGCTATTAGTCTCGTGTTTCAGTCAAGTCGTATGCTCGGAGTCAAGATAACTCGTCGCACAGCCAGTGCACGATTATTTTACGTTGTTTGGGCATCACTGGTGGTATTCCTAGCATTCGGCTTCCAGTTCTCGCGCAGCTTCTTTGACTTCAATCATCCCGCTTCTAACCGACTCCACGAACTCTGGCCCATACTCTTAGTGCTCGCTATCACGCTACTAGTGCATTACTTGTTTGCACGCCTTGCGGGTACCCGCATACGAAAAGACAATACGGCAATGTAATTTCATTCTCTCTGGTGGAGCATATCGGATTCGAACCGATCGCCTCTTCCATGCCATGGAAGCGCTCTAGCCAAATGAGCTAATGCCCCTTATCGGGAGGGTACTGCCCTCCACTTCGCTCTCGAAATTAATTCGAGATCTCGCTCCACCCGCTAAACCCAGTACTTCGTACTGACGCTGCTTGCGTTGGACATTTTCTATCATAACAAAACACCCCTCTTCCGAGAAGTGTTTTGTTGCTGCTACGCGCCCACCCGGGGCACGGTGTTGGTGAAGCTGTTTGTTTTTTCAATCGCAACGGGCACCCCGTATGCGTACCAGCATCTTCATAGTATGCTACCGGTGAAGGAAAAGCGCAAGCATGATATAGTAAACAGAGATGAAAAAAACTCGTAACTCTATTATCCTTGATGCAATCGGCTGGGCTGGGACAGTGCTCGTCATTGGCGGCTATGGCGCCTACGCAACCGGGCTCATTTCTGACGTAGTTATCTATCATATTTTCAATCTGTTTGGATCAATCGGCGTACTGGTACTCTCGACATATCGCCGAATTTGGCAACCAGTTGTTATCAATGGCTGTTTTGCCCTATTTGCCTTAATTGCTATTATTCGTCATTACCTCTAGCCAAATAACAACAAATGTGCTTAACTAGAGGTGTTCAGAACTATGTACACGTCATCAGTAAAGAGTCTTTTCTTTCTTGTACCGGTACCTAGGGTCGATCTGACTCATTATTAACTACAAGAGAGAAGAAATGGCAAAAGCAAATCTTTTCGTCGGCAGTCTTGCTTACGCAACCACTGACGACAGCCTCAACGCTTTCTTTGCAACAGTTGGTCCTGTTGTTAGCGCTCGTGTTATCACTGACCGTGATAGCGGACGCAGCAAAGGCTTTGGCTTTGTCGAATTCGAGAACGAAGACGACAACCAAAAAGCTATCGACCAGCTTAACGGCAAAGAGCTTGACGGCCGAACTATCGCTATCAGCGTTGCTCGTCCAAAGGAAGATCGCCCACGCGGCGGTAACTTTGGTGGCAACAATGACGGCAACTCATTCCGTCAGCGTAGCTGGTAAATGCAGTGAAATAAAAACGATCGCTACCATTATGGCGGCGATCGTTTTTTTGTTATCTCAGCTGATCTTTAAACATACGGAAGTATTCGCCCTTCAGGGCAACCAATTCCTGGTGGGTGCCCGATTCGGCAATACGTCCGTCCTTCATCATATAGATAACGTCAGCTCGCTCGATAGTGCTAAGTCGATGGCTGATCATGATAAGCGTATGTTGTTTATCTTTAAATAGGTGCGAGAAAATCCGTGACTCTGCCAGTGCATCAATAGCACTGGTTGGTTCATCCAAAATAACAATCGGACTCTGACGATAGAAGTTACGTGCCAGAGCCAGTCGCTGCCATTGTCCTCCCGACAAATCAACACCAGGTGTGCCGTCATCGTGCTCGAGCCACTTATCGAGATTTGTGAGGTCACCCTTGGGTAGTTTCTCAACGAACGAACGTGCTTCAGCTCGATCAAGGGCTTGTCGATAGCGCGCCTGGTTGAAATCACTGTCGATATCACCAAATCGTACGTTGTCACGTGCATTTGTGTACCAATAATGAACAAAATCTTGGTGTAGTACGCCGAGTTGTCGATGCCAGTCAGTCTTTTTTATCTCTTTTAGGTCGACACCATCAATTGTTATGGCTCCTCTCGACGGTTCATAGAGACCCAATAGGAGCTTAATCAATGTCGATTTACCAGCACCATTTTCACCGACAATCGCAATATGCTGATGACGTTTGATGGAGAGTGAGATGTCGTGCAGCACTTCTTGCTCGGCATTTGGGTACGCAAATGAAAGATTTTCTACCGAAATGATTTTCGGGAGAACCGTGAGTGATGTCCGCCCCTGCTCTCCTGTCGGAATTGCCATAAACGCATCATAGTCGAAAAGAGTGGCAAGATCTTCGTCCATACTACTGTATTGGTTAATGAGAGAACCGACACTCGAAAGTGCTCGCGTCACCAGCGACTGCGCATACACAAATTGACCAATCGGCTGCCGTCTCGCAATAATCTCACCAACAATGTAGAGAAGGATGCCGAGTTCTGCCACAGCTTCAAAAAGCTGAGCACCAAGCCGCTTAGTAATATACTTGCGTTCATAATCAATTTGTCCTTTTTTGTCGATATCACGCAAACGAGCATGCCATGCAATCAAGTGTGAAACAATACCGTACATACGAAGTTCGGCAAAGTTTTTTGCCTGAAAAGAACTCCAACGAATCTGACTCATCCGCCGCCTCGTCTCCACATTTTTCTTCCAGTGCGCTGATGATAGTCGAGACAATGCTAATTGCACCCACATACTGGGGATGACGGCAACGAGAATTACCGCACCCAACCACGCGTTGATGGTGGTCAGGGCAATCATAGCGATGATCGCCTGTATGATTGAGGATATCATCTGAGCGATGGTATCGAAAAAACGTGAGAAAAAGTACGCAAAGTTCTGTGCCTTATCAAATAAGTCTGCTGTCGACTTGTCATCATAGCGCCAAAACTCAATTCGTGAAAAATGCAGATGAAGTTGATCACTTACCGCTGCGTCAATTCGATAACGTGCCAATTCGGCGATATAACGTTCGACGCTACTCCATGCAACCTGTACCATACCGATAGCCGCGGTGATGATGACGTAGGTTGTTGCCATTTCTGCACTGCCCGCTTTGCCTGCAAATGCATCAGCCAGCGCCGTTGTCGACAGTGCCGCAAAATACGCAGTGACAATTGGCAAAATCGCATCAATTAGTGCATTAAGTAATTTTACAAAGACGGCCAGTGGTGCAGCACGATACGTTGTCTTGGCAACACGCCACAATGCAACGAGCTTTTTTTGTACTGATAGTTCAACCACCGCCGGCACTACTAAGCCCCTTGCGTTTGGCTGGTTTTTTGTGAAGACGTACGTGTTGCAAGTTGTCTCTGTCGATAATATTCAGGCAGCACCACTCCGACCAGCGCAACAGCCAGCAGAACAGCAAAGCCGCACATAATCGATGGGATGCCCTTGATTGTGGCGGGGTCGACAATATTTACGGCCGTAGTAGGCACGATAAACACGAGATAGCCGGCTGCCAGACCCCTGAGCGCACGACTGATATGAGGAGCCGAGGCTTTCTTTGCGTGAGATAAACAATAGAACGTTCCAGCCAATAGCCAGCCATAGTAGTAGAACGCGTACCAGCCAATCGCCATGGGAGCAGACTGGAAAATAACATAATTACCCAAGCATGCGCTTGAAGAAATGCCGTGTCCTGTCAAAGCAAAGAATCCAGCAAAGAGTGCGGCAGATCCATAGGCAGCCATTAGCATCGTACGATTACGACGTCCGGCAATACGTGACGCAAGATGAAAGCCGAGTGGTGGTAACAAAGTAATTGCAACATAGCCTATGCGTGCCCACGATAAGCTATCGACCCCAAAGCTTCCTTCACATATGTTGTACTCAGCAAGTTGAAATACGGCAAGAAAGAATAAGATCGCGATAGAAAGCTTTGAAACAGCATCAAGTGTGTAGCGCCATCCTACATACAGTGCGAGCCCTATCTCGATCATAAATGTTGCTAGCATCACCGGTGGCGAAAAGCATGACATTTGCAGTGGTTTGTAGTATCGCATGTGCCTATCATAGCAAATCTCTCCTTTTACGCACAGCAATCGTAATTTGTGTACTATTGACACTAAATTTTCTGTCTCGTATATTTAGTGTATAAAGTACACTAAATGAAAGCGGGTTATCATGCGCGAACGACAACATGAAATTATCGAGAAGCTCGGTGTCAAACCAATAATAGATCCACGCGAAGAAGTAGAACAACGTACCCACCTCCTTGCCAGCTATTTGCGCGAGCATCACAGAGCCGGATACACACTAGGCATATCCGGTGGGCAGGATTCACTTCTCGTGGGGCTACTCGCGCAGCGGGCGGTCATGCTCAATCGAACCCTTGGCTATGACTCGACATTTTCGGCAATACTACTCCCCTATGGCACACAAGCCGATAGAGCTGATGCACTGCTAGCAATTGATACGATCAAGCCTGATCATACTATCGATTTTAATATTGGCTCCATCGTGGACGCGTTTGTATCCTCATATGATGCCGCAAGTGGGGAATCATTGACCGATTTTCACAAAGGAAACGTCAAAGCGCGAACTCGCATGATGGCACAATATGCAGTTGCCGGCATGCATGATCAAGTCGTGCTCAGTACAGACCATGCCGCTGAAGCCTTGGTTGGGTTCTTTACAAAATTTGGTGATGGTGCCGCCGATGTCGCTCCTATCGCCACGCTCAATAAACGTCAAGGTAGACAGGTGCTACGCTTTCTTGATGTGCCGGAGGTATTTATTACCAAACTGCCGACTGCTGACCTGCTCGATGCTACTCCTTCTCAGCCAGACGAAGTTGAACTAGGAATGACCTACGAAGATCTCGATGATTATCTCGAAGGTTTTGAACTTCCCGAAGAGAAAGCTATTGCTATTGAGCGCAGGCATGCTGCCATCTTGCACAAGCTCGAGCCAATTGTGAGGTTTTAGTCAATTATGTCGGATTGTCGAGTGCCTTTTCAAATGATCTATTGTATTGTAGACTTAGTGTATGAAGTACAGTAGCCCTTATGTCCCGCCTACACTGACCGTTGACGCTGTTATATTTCAACTTCACGGCGATAAACTAGAAGTTCTCCTTACCCAGCGTGAAAACGATCCTTTCAAGGGGGAATGGGCACTGCCGGGTGGATACAACGCTGTCGGCAGCACGACCATTGAGGCCCTCACAGAAATTGTTTTGCGCAAGACGGGCGTCGATCTCGACAACGATCTCGCTTATATCGAACAGCTCTATACGTTTGACACGGTCGCTCGCGATCCGAGAGGACATGCCGTATCTGTTACCTATATGGGCTGTAGTCGAGCTATTACCCTCGGTAACGGCAGCCAGCATGCTGAGTTTTTTCCCGTCGATAGGCTTCCCAATCTCGCCTATGACCATGCGAGCATTATCACCTACGCCCGGGAACGTCTCGCAGCAAAGCTAACCTATACCAATGCCGTGTCGGGATTGCTCGACAAGAAGTTTACGCTCTCCCAGCTGCAAACAGCATATGAGGCGGTAATGGGACGCTTGCTCGATAAACGAAACTTCCGCAAAAAGTTTCTCACGCTCAATCTGATTCATGAGACGCCAGATACCTGGCGAGATGGTGCGCATCGCCCAGCAAAGTTATATGCCTTCAATTCGTCAAGCCTTGAGGTTCTTTCTCGAAGTTTTGACTAACTAACACATAACTTACACACCATCTCAATCCCCTATGCAAAACAGTGTGGTCAGAAAACACACAATAGGGTAAATGGGTTCATATTCTGACAAATTATTAAATAGTGTTGACAATACACTATTCGCTTGGTAGACTAAAATTAGTTAGTGTAATATGTACAATTAGTACAGGAAGGACCACTCCCATGAAAAAACTATTAACTACTAGTCGGGTCAGCAATACGCGAGATATCGCGGAAAGTGTATTCATAGGAGTTATCTTGACTACTCTTTCCTATGTCGTAGGTCTAAACGCCGGATGGGTTTCAAGTCTTAATCTACTCGAGATTTTTGCCGTTTTTACCTCCTACTCAAGCACTTATCTCTGCGTAAAAGAGCGACGCGCAAATTACCCGATCGGCGCTATCAGTACGGCCGCGTATACGCTACTGTTTCTGCAAAATGGGCTACTTGCCAGCGCCATTCTCAATGCCTATCTCACCCCCACGCTCATCTATGGGTGGATCAGGTGGCGCAAGGACAAGCAGACACGACCCGTCACCCACGTGCAACTCCGGTGGATACCTGTCTATCTGGCCGTCGCCGGTGTCGGCTACGCTGGAGCAGCACTCCTCAGTCAACAATTTGGCGGCACTATGGCATGGACGGATTCGATGATTTTGGCTGCTACCATTCTGGCTCAATTTTTGCTTGACAACAAAAAGCTAGAAAACTGGGTTGTATGGGCCGTCGTCAATGTGTTTGCTATCTATACCTACGCCACCACTGGACTACCACTTGTCGCCTTCCAATATGTGTTTTTCCTCCTCAACACAATGTATGGATTTATGATGTGGCAACGGAGTAAAAAGATAACCGACACTCTACAGACTCACGCTGATACCGGCGTTCCCATGGAGGCATAGCATGAAACCATTTACCGTTACCATCATCGGCGCAGAGTCCACCGGCAAAACGAGTCTTTCTCGCCAGCTTGCCGATACAATGGATGGTGATTGGGTTCCGGAATTCGCCCGCCCCTACCTTGAAGTTACCGACGGCATCACAAATATCAGCTCGATGCTCGCAATATGGCAAGGGCAACTAGCACTGCAACACGTTGCCACACAGTCGCCGCGACCGTACGTTATCCTCGACACCGATCTCTATGCAACTGTTGGTTACTGGAAGCTCCCGCAAAGCAAATCGTATCTTGGCGCATGTCCCGAAAAACTTATAGAAGACGCCGCATTATACCGGTCAAACCTCTATCTCGTCACGCAAAGTAACATTCCCTTTGAGCCAGATGCGCTACGCTATGGCGGCGACAAACGAGAAAGCACAGATGAGTATTGGATACGACTCTGCAAGAACTATCAACTACCCTATCATGTTATATCGGCAGCTAGCCGTGACGAGCGCTTAGCTGAAGCAATTGGCATCATCAACGAAAGGAGTGCACAATGAAAGGTCTTGTTATCGGAAAGTTTTACCCACCTCACCTTGGACACAACTACCTTATCGATACTGCCCTCAAGAACTGTGAGTCTGTCGACGTGCTCGTCGTTGATAACCCGGCATATCACATTGCTGCCGAGAAGCGACGCGAGTGGCTTCAGGCTCGCCACCCTACTGCCCACGTTACCATTATCCCTGATATCAATAATGACGATGACTCGGTGGCGTGGGCCGCACATACGATGCAGTTTCTCGGCTACAAACCTGATGTTGTCTATAGCTCCGAAGACTATGGTGACCCATGGGCGCGGTATATGGGTGCGCAAAGTATCGTTGTCGACAAAGCACGTACTGCCGTACCCATTTCAGGCACAAAAGTTCGTGAGGATATACTGGCTTCCTGGCAGTATCTTTCGGACGAGACAAAGGCCGGACTGGCACTCCGCATCGTCATCGTTGGTGCCGAGTCAACTGGCACAACGACTCTGTCGAGAGACCTAGCCGCCGCGCTCAACGCACCGTGGGCACCCGAGATTGGTAGATACTACACCGAATCGATTTTGACGACCAACAAAGCATGGTGCGACGATGACTTTTATCGAATCGGCAAACTACAACAAAACTACGAGGCGGAAATGGCAAAACGCAGTGACGGCGTTGTCGTGTGTGATACCAATGCGGTGGCGACAGAACTCTGGCAACGGCGCTATATGGGGCGTACGACAAAGGCCATGCGTACTATCGCTGCGCAAGATAAAGCCGATCTGTACATTATTACCGGTGATGAAATCCCCTTTGTACAGGATGGCATAAGAGATGGCGAACACATTAGACATCGCATGCACCAATGGTTTATCGGCCATATCAAAAAAACAGGAATCCCTTACATCATTGTTTCTGGAACACGAAGGCAGCGTCTCCGCAAAGCCCATCAAGTCTCAAAAAAAATGATACGAGAGAAAAAAGTTATTTTTTAATACAAAATTAGAGTTCAAATCACACTAATACATAAAGGAGTTGTTATGAAAACAAGTAAAGAAACGAGCAGGATATACGGCGAAGCAGTCGCCATCAATGTTGACTTGCAAAATGACTTTTGTCCTGGCGGCAGCCTTGCTGTTGAGGACGGAGACCGGGTAATCGAACCGATAAATAGGCTCAACGCTTGGGTACGAGCGCACAGCGGAATGATTGTTGATACCGCGGATGAACATCCGGAAATAACAAATCACTTTGCTGAGTATGGGGGAACTTGGCCGGTCCACTGTGTCGTAGATACCCCAGGTGCCGCCCTACACCGCAACCTGACCATCGAACCATCAGATGCCCTAGCCCGAAAAGGTGTAGCGCCTAACGACGCGGGGTACTCAGGCTATGACGCTGTCTTAAAACCACGTGCTACCGTGCCCAACGATATCGTCAGCGATCTCCCAGAAGAGGAACAGACGGTCGGCAGATTCCTGGAAAGAGTGGTGCGAGTTAACCGTAGTCTTGGTTCAAGGACACTTATCCTCCTCACAGGACTGGCTGGTGACTACTGCGTATCGGCAACGGGACGGCCCATCCTTGAGAAGCTCCCATCAGAATGGACAGACCTCATCTGGGTTAGTGATGCGATTCGGAGCGTCAATCAAGAAAATGGTGAGATTGAAAAACAAGCCTTGATTGAAGCAGGTGCATTGGCTATGACAACGGAAGAAATCTTAGCCGGAGGTATTGTCATTGATCGCGGGCGCCTGGAGAACTAGCCATGGAACGTCTTCTCAACCTTCAAGACCAGTATAAGTTCCCGATGGGACAGTTTATCTATGAACAAGAACCGGCTGCGGAAGTAACCTTCAAAATGGTGAATCGCCGGGCAAAAAGTGGTATGCGCATCGCAGATTATGTTTCGGTTCAAGAGCTACAAGAATATTACGATAGCCTGCGCAGCCTCCGTTATACGCCCGAGGAGCTGGCGATCATCGAACGACAGGAGGGCAAGGACTACACACCTGAATTCCTTGGGTACTTAGCCGCATTCCGTTTACCGGAAATTGAGGTCTCAATTGATCCAGCGACGAATGATTTGACCGCCGTCACAAGCGGAAAGTGGAATGACGTTTCACAAGCTGAGATTCCAATCCTCAAAGCCATCCCCACACTCTACTACCCTCGTTATCTTGCTGATCACGACATAAGTAAACGTGAGTGGTTTCGTGGCGGCGATGAGCGTGGCACAGAGTTTATCAACTATATAACGTCGAGTGGCGCAGCTACGGCCGAGTTCGGCACACGACGCGCAGCATCGAGTGAATGGCAGGACCACATGGTAGGACGTATGGTCGAAGAATGCCCCGAGCAATTTATCGGCACCTCAAATCCCTGGCTCGCAGCCAAATATGGTGTCAAAGAGGTGGGCACAAATGCCCACGAGCTAGGATCGGTCTTTGGCGCACTTGAGGGTAGCCGCGGCGGAAATCCACTCGATGGCCAAGTACGCCTGTTTCGCGAATGGATGACGCGCTTCCCGATGATGCGGGCTGCGCTTATCGACACGTTTACAAGTGATGTCGCCCTTCATGACATGGACCGAACCCTATACGAGCAAACTGAGCTCTATCGTATAGACTCTGGGGTAGAAGAAAAAATTGGTCAAAAAGTTATTGCGATGCTCAAACGTGTCGGTATCGATCCAACGACACGCACCCTCATGTTTACCAATAGTTTGAGCGGTAAACGTGTCGCGGAACTACAACACCTATTTGGCGAGCAGACGCGTGTCGCCTTTGGCGTTGGCGGTGGCTCAACCAACAATATGCCCTATACCCCTAGTCTCAATGTTGTCTGTAAGGCCGTCGAGGTAAACGGCATAGGCACAGTAAAGTTAAGTGACGATGATGGAAAACACATGGGCAATCCGGCCGATGTCGACCGTTACCTAACTCTGTGTGCACAGCGACTCGCCGAACCTGCTGCATGGGACATGGCGAGTGCGCTATGATAAGAGAGACTATGCCAAAACAGCCAGTGTTCCCCACCGATGAGGAAAAGAATCGCTTTAGACAGCTCGGCTACGAGCTAGATTCGCACGGAAGACCACTCCATCCATGGCGCGATCGTCTTCCGCACCTAGCGGAAGGAAAAGGCTTCTTCTACCATTGGGGACCAAACTATACTGTAGATCCGGTCGTTATTTCCCAGACAACAACACCCCGCCTCCTCCTCATCCAAAGGGGCGATACGGGACGATGGGCGTTTCCTGGCGGATTTTTAGAGACAGATGAAGACATCCATACTGCAGGGCTGCGAGAACTCCAGGAAGAAACCGGCCTTGCACAGGTTGACTCATCGGGGAGAGTGGTCTATACGGGCGTCGTCAACGATCGACGCGCAACGCTCCACGCCTGGCCCGAAACGTCGGCAATTTTGTGGCGCACTCATACAGTCTATCCAATCCAGGCAGGAGATGATGCAGAGCACGCCGAGTGGGTTCCACTTCGCCACGCGCGAACACTGCTTGCCGATAGTTCACATGGCGACATCCTCGCCGAAGCAATAAAAACTCACGGTAGTCTTCATGAAAAAGTAGAGTATTACGCCGATCAAAGCATTATTCGTGATGCGCAGGGCGGTCATATGGCATATAGCCGCGTAGTCATCAGCCCGCCCGAAGGAGTGCCAATCTTTGTTAAGCATCACAACAAAAACTCCATCACTGATGATATCCGGGCAGATCATTTACGTCGATATCTCAAAAAGGAATATGCTGTTTATAAGCACCTTGAGACCCACGGTGTACCGGTGCCAGAAGACGTTATGCTGGTCGACGACCATACTCTCCTAATGGAAGCGCTTGATCCCAGTAACGGCTGGTGTTGGCGGGCACCGGACGCACCTCATAAACATGAGGCTTATATTGAAGATATTTTGCACAGTCTCATGACAGTAGCGTCGACTCCCCCTGTAGATACTGCGGACATCGCATCGAGCTACACTACCCTACACCAGGAGGGGTGGAAGGTGTACCCCGACCATCAACAGATGATTAGGGAGAGGTTGGCAGCATCACAAATCGACGGGAGCAATGAGCTCATGGCAGCACTCGATACTATCTATACGCAATACTCAGCTCAGCATCTTCCGGAGCTTACTGCTTTTTGTCACCATGACTTTCGTCAATCGAACGTTGCCTGGCATCCAGCGCACGGTACCAAGATTGTTGACTGGAGTTGGGCTGATCGCGGGCCACGGCTGGCCGATACAACCAGTTTTCTTATCGATCTCTACAAGTCCGGTCATGAGGTTAGCCGCTATCAAGAATACGTTGACGAGTATCATGCACTCGTGCTGATCGGTTTTTGGCTCGAACACAGCATATGGCCGCCAGCACCATCAAATCATCTGGTTCGTGAGCAACAACTCGCCTCGGCTATTGCTGCATTTCGTCTGCTTGAAGAGATTCGACAAACTTCCGTACCTGAGAAAACGGCTTCATGAGTTGTGCATACGTCCGCTCGTTTTCCTCTTGGCTCATCTCAGCACGTGTAATATCATAGCCTTCGTTGATGAAGAATCTATCAAATCCGAATCCGTTGTCGCCCCTAGGAGAGTCCGAGATTGTACCCGGAAGCTCACTGTCAAAGAACGTCATACGCTCACCATCAAAGTAGCCAAATGTACACCGAATTACTGCGCCGCGATCCTCAAATCCATCAAGCATCCGACAACATGCTTCCTCGCCTGCATGTTCTACAAACCATTTTATGTATGGTCCCGGTAGGTCACCCAGTGCATTAAACGATAGACTTACATCCTCGACCAAGACAGGGCGCCCGAAAAACGCATAGGCTTGACGAAGTTTGTGCTCAACAATACTATGGAGGTCGGTCGACTGTAGTTCATCAAGATTTAATTTTTGATACTCGAGCGAAATGCCGAGCTGTCGAGACAAATAGTCCGCTTTATGTTGATTGCCAGTGATGAATACTGGGAGCTTGCTCATTTTGTCTTTCTCTTTAGCGTCATGCCGGCCACCAGGAGTGCACAAACGATAAATGCGGCTACCGCCCATACATCACGCCACATTTCTGCCGATATATCGGTATTCTTCACTACTCCATTAAGGGCATCGACTGCATATGTTAGTGGCAAATAGTAGGCAATGGTTTCGAGTGTTTCGGGCAGTTTATCGAGCGGGACAAAAAGTCCGCAGACAAGGATTTGAGGAAAAATAAGGGCCGGCATAAATTGCACCGCCTGAAACTCAGTTCGAGCAAATGCGCTCACAAATAGGCCAAGTGCTACACCCAGTAACGTATCAAGTAGCGCAACTACTACCACAAACCACTGAGGTCCAACCACATTGAGCCCAAGCCAGTATATCGCGACACTGCTCGTAATGAGCGACTGAATTGCACCAAACAACCCAAATGCTATGGCATATCCGATAATAATATCAAGCTTACCGGCCGGCATAGCCAGGAGACGTTCCATTGTGCCAGTGACACGCTCCCTCAGCGTCGTAATACTTGTTACAAGAAACATAACCGTAAAAGGAAATATCCCTAGTAGTGCCGGACCAAAAAGATTAAACATTTTTGAATTATCGCTAAATATCCAATACAGCAGCGACATCAGGAGTGTTGGCGCCAAAAACATGAGAGCGATTGTTCGCTTGTCATGCCATAATTGCTCAATGATTCGCCATGCTGTTGCAAGAGTTACCCTCAAATGGTAGATCATTTTTGCTCCTCAATCATTGCGACAAAGGCGTCGCCAACGGTCGATTTTTTTGTTCTGACGAGAAGTGCTTTTTTGCTATCGTTCCATAGCATTTCGCCTGCACGCAATAAGACTAACTCATCGCAGCGTTCTGCCTCATCCATGACATGACTCGAAATGAGAAGTGTCTTTCCCTTTTTGGCGAGTTTATCAAACAACTGCCACAGATCGTTTCTTAAAATGGGGTCCAGGCCAACGGTTGGTTCATCAAGGACGAGAAGATCGGGATTACCGATCAATGCGACTGCTAAGTTTACACGAGCCCGCTGCCCACCTGACAAATTGTCGACAAGACGTTTGCGATAGCGTGTCATATCTACCTCTTTAAGCACACGCTCAGCCTCATGCGCGCGAGCACCACTCACCCGCGCAAAATAGTGCAGGTTCTGTTCAACCGTGAGATCACCGTATACTGCGGGGGCTTGCGTCGCATAGCCAATCCTTGATCGTAGTAACGCATTCCCGGCCAGAATACCAAATACCATGAGAGATCCCCGATACCGCTGAACACCAACTATCACTCTCATCAGGGTTGTTTTGCCGCTGCCACTTGGTCCCACAAGACCAATGAGTTTACCCGGGGGAATGGAGAAGGTTACATTATGAATAATTTTCTGATTATTTCGACTGACCAGCAGACCGCTAGCAACTATTGCATCCATACGACCATTGTATCACTCAATATCGCCTCCTGCTTATCCGTATTGCTTCATCCAGAAGCAGGCGTCCGGCACGCGTAGAGAGGGGTGAGTGGGGAGTTTTTGGAACAATAGAAATTGGTATGCTTCCCATGCCTGCTGCATCGAGATTACTTCTTATTTCGGCAGGTGGAAAGAGTATGTCGTGCTCCCCGCTCACAATATGGATTGGAGTGCCGTCAAGAAACAACTCCTTGACCGGGTCCAAAATAGAACATACTAGCCCAGCTTCATATCGTGCGCTTGCCTTGCTCGTGCCAGGTTTTATAGTGCGGATCAAAAAAGCATGGTTGAACAAAAGTCGAAGATCTGTAATAAGTGACGGTATTTGATAAAGGAAGTTACGACTAACCCGACGCTGCAGCTCACTATACGGAGAAGGAGACCGTGTATATTCATGGGTGTTCAGACCCAAAGGTTGAAGCAGAATCAGCTGCCCCACGTTATCGCGCACTTTTTGCAGATAAAGAGCCACTCCCCCGGCCGCCTGTGACTCGGCAATAATTGAAGCAGGCTGGCCGTATCGTCGCGTCAATTCATCAACTATCGTCGCGGTATATCTCACAATAAAATCTGGAATGTCCGAACCATCCTTGTTTGCAAACCAATGCGGCGCGCCTGGTATCACCGCCACGCCTGGCGGGCAGCTTTTTGTAACCCACTGCGCCAGCCTGCCTACCTGCGCAGTCCCGAGGAACAACCAGGTGGTCACCGTGCTGGCACCAGCACTACAATATATCGTAACCGGAATTATCTGCTGGTAATAAGAAAAATCAACTTCGATTGTGGAGTATTGTCGAGCAAGGTGACTTTTTTTATTACTCATTAGTGAGCGCGAGAAATGCCGTTTCATCAATAACTTTCGTACCATACGACTGAGCCTTTTTCAGTTTACTTGCACCAACCTTACCTCCGACAACCAGGTAATCTGTATCTTTACCGACTGTTGTCTGAAAGGTGCCGCCTAATGTCCGTATAAGATCAGCCGCCTCGTCACGTCCCATTGAAGTAAGTGTACCAGTCACCACAAATGACATATTTATCAACTTTCCTGATTTTTCTTCGTAGAAAGGAGTGACATCGTACTGCTCAAACTTAGAAAGTAGTAGTTCGTTATCTTCATCAGCAAACCATGCGGCAACACTCTCGGCTACCACATCGCCGACGCCATCAACTGAGCGCAGCTGGTCAATCGTAGCATAGCGAAGTGCATCCAGTGATTTAAACTGCTTCACCAAATCAATCGCCGTTTGCACACCGACATGCCTGATGCCAAGGCCAAAGACGAAGCGTTCAAGTGGCGGCTTTTTTGACGCAGCAATTGCGTTAATCATTTTTTGTGCAGAAATAGCCGCAAATCGTTCGAGCCCCAGTAGTTGCTCGTACGTCAACCGATAGATGTCTGCGATGTTGTTTACAAGCTCGGCATCGACAAGCGCTTCGACATTTTTTTCACCCAGCGTTTCGATATCAAGTGCGCCCTTACTTGCAAAATGTTGCAACGATCGTTTGAGAATCAGTGGTCCTGTCAAGCCTTTTGCCCGATAGACTACCTCGCCTTCTTGTCGCTCAAACTCCAATTCAGGATACTGCCTGGCAAGTTCACGTTCATACTCAAAGGGCGCTACATTATTGGGACGAAGCTCCACGAGCACCTGTTGTACCTGCGGAATAATATCTCCTGCCTTATAAATCACCACCGTATCTCCAATGCGTACATCGAGTCGTGCAATCTCGTCGGCATTGTGCAGACTCGCATGTTGTACCGTTGTGCCGGCAATTTGTACGGGATCAAAGACAGCCACAGGCGTCGCTGCGCCAGTACGACCAATCGAAATAACGATATCCTTTACAATAGTTGTTGTCTCCTCGGCTGCGAACTTATACGCGATTGCTGCTCGAGGTGTTTTACCCACTATACCCAGTCTTGCAAACTCAGTACGATTATTGACCTTAATGACGGCACCGTCTGTGTTAAAGGGCAGGCCTGATCGAATCTTATCTAGATGGCCTACATACTCCATGATTTCTGCTACGCCGCGAACCACTCTTGTCTGTTTACTTGTTGTTATCCCTAACTCCATGAGCATCGCGTAACCAAATGCGATTGTTGGCGTGTCAGCCAAATCATCACGAATAATGTCATACCCCACGAAATTAAGTGGTCGTTCGGCGACTAACTTTGGATCAAGCTGCCGAATGGTACCTGCTGCCAAGTTGCGTGGATTTTTGTAAAGTGGCTCACCGTTTCGTTCACGTTCTCTATTAAGCATTTCAAAATCTTCTTTAAACATGACGATTTCGCCACGAATCTCAGTACGGCCTCTCAAAAAATGAGCAAACTTTTGATTTGCTCTCAGCCGTAGTGGCACATTATTTATCGTACGGACGTTTGCCGTTACGTCTTCGCCAACTCGACTATCACCTCGCGTTACTGCCTGCACAAATACTCCGTCTTGGTATATCAGCGCAGAAGCCAACCCATCCATTTTAATGTCGCAGAGAAATTCATCACCGACTGTAGGTAAGACACGTTTCATACGAGCAACCCACGCGATAACTTCGTCTCGGTCAAACACATCAGCGAGACTTATCATTGGTGTCTGGTGAGTGACTTTTGAAAAAGCATCGAGTGCTGTCCCAGCGACACGTTGCGTCGGGCTATCGGCCGCAATAAGCTCCGGGTACCAACCCTCAAGTTGAGACAACTCGTGCTTCAAGCTATCGGCTGCCGCTTCACTCAAAATTGACTCATCCAGAACGTGATAGTGATACCGATAGTCATTGATTAGCTCGCGCAGTTTTTCGACCCGAACCCGCGCCTCAGCAAGCTTAGGCTGGTTTTGTATCGTCATCAATAATCCTCCGGTAGAGTAAATACACGTAGCTGCTGCACCACACGACCGTCCATGCAAACATACACGCGATAACTATCGGTACAGCTGGCACAAATACCCACCATATCCAAACATGAGATGCCCAGGTGCTCAACTGAATAAGGGGAATTGCGACAATCAGCCAAAGCAGCGCTATAAGTAGCATCATCCACAGCAGACGAAATAAGATGCGGAGTCGCCTTCCCGTCACGAGATCACCTGCGACTTTTACTGCCCTGAGCGGATACATCCCCGGCAGAGTAACGACAACTAATGCGAGAAAGGTCGAGGTAAGCCAGTAGAGCGAGAGGGCAATAAGTAGTGTGGCAAATATCGTAAATATCATCATACTAAGCCCTGAAGAAAGTGCTCCCACCATCGCTAGTGCGGCATACAGTACGATGACAAATCCGATTGGTAACAACTGAATGAGTGCGAGAAATACAAGCATGAGTGTTGCTATAAATGGTGCACCCGCCGAGTATAGGCCGTCTCGCAATTTTGGCTTTCGTCCCGCCAATCGTTCTCTGAGTAGCCATACCGTCGTTAGCCATACAAAGAGAAGAGCAATCATGAGATAGATTTGCTGATCAACCGAGAGACTGGTCGGACCGGTCAACACCGTTCCTGCCAATATTAACCCCGCTCTGCCGTATGACCCAAACATTTCTCCGATCGAACCGGCGTTTTCGATGGTTTTGGAAATATTTGTGAAGGCGTCTTGACTCGTTACGCCGCTAAAGATAAATATAATCATTCCATAAAAGAGCGTGAGGAGAATAAAGATTTTCCAATTTTGGCGAAGTGTTTTTGTCACGGTATGGGTAAATACACTGTAACTCGGCAATGGCAATGATCTTACGTAATCGCGGCGACGAGTCCGACGGAAACTACGATGAGGGCGACGATTCAAAAACGACCCAATCCGTATCATGAGGTGCTCAAAGTATTTCTTGAGTCCACGTGGGTTAGGCAATGATATCGAGCGTCGAGTAGTTGTCTTTTTGCTGGGTTGCGGCTTTTTCGAAGAAACTTTGGGGCGACGCGTCTTAACGGCCTGCACAGAGGCTTTTTTGCTTTTCACCACTTGTGTATATCCTTCTTGAGACGAGCTATCCTTGCCTCGAGAGGAGGGTGCGTACTAAAAAGCTGGGCGATGAGACCCGGCTTCAACGGATTAGAAAAAAACAAGTGAGCAGTCGAGGTGCTTTGACGACGCATCGGTTGACCATATTCCATAAGTTTTTCGAGCGCGCTTGCCAACCCCTCAGGATCACGTGTTGAAAACACTCCTGTGGCGTCGGCCAGATATTCGCGCTGGCGGCTGATCGCCATCTGGATCATCGCGGCAATAAGCGGTGATATAAGTATCAGCACAAAGCCAATCACATAAAACAGCGGGCTGTTTGCGTTGTCTTCGCGGTCGTCTCCCCCAAACCACATCAGGCGAAATGCCATGTCCGACAAGAGGCCGATAGCACTCACCAAACCAAACGCAATCATGCTAACACGTATATCGTAGTTGCGCACATGACCCATCTCGTGAGCAATCACCGCCGTCAGCTCGCGGTTGTCCATGATCTCGAGTAATCCCGTTGTTGCCGCCACTACCGCATGTTCGGGATCACGACCAGTCGCGAACGCATTTGGTGAAGGGTCATCGATAAGACATACTTTTGGCATTGGCATGCCTGTGGTAATCGATAGATTTTCGACAGTACGCCATAGACGAGGACTGTCTGCTTTGGTGATTTCCCGCGCACCAGTCGTTACGAGCGCTAGCTTGTCAGCAATGACGTACTGAATCAGTGCGTATACACCAGCAACAACAAGCACACCAATTCCTATGCTTGACTGCCCGTTTATTGCACCGACCAGCCATCCAATGGCACCGACAAATCCAACGAATACCGCCATAATCATAACGGTATTTCGTTTGTTTGCTGCGATTGCCTTATACATGAATTGCTAGTCGAGACTAGAACTTGACTTCAACGGGTTTCTCAACAGCTGCGCGATCCTCGACCTCAAAGAACTCGCGTTGCTTGAAACCAAGCATACCTGCAATCGTATTTGCCGGGAACATCTGAATCTTAGTGTTGAGGCTGCTAACACCACCATTGTAGAAGCGTCGTGCTGCCTGTATCTTATCCTCGGTATCAACCAGCTCGTTTTGCAGTTGGAGGAAGTTTTCATTTGCCTTGAGCTGAGGATAGTTCTCTGCTACCGCAAAAAGGCTCTTGAGAGCACCCTCGAATTGATTTTCTGCTTGAGCAGTTGCTTTTGGCCCCTGAGAGCTGGCATTGACAACGTTTGCCCTGGCTTCGGTGACATTTTCAAATACTTGTTTCTCGTGCGCTGCGTAGCCTTTAACCGCCTCTACAAGATTTGGAATAAGGTCGGTACGCCGCTTGAGCTGGACAGTGATATCGCTCCACGCTTCATCGACACGTACTTTGAGTTTGACAAGACCGTTGTATGTTGCCCAAACGAAGAGGACGAGCAAAACAACCACACCGCCCACGATGAGTAAGGTTACTGTTACTGGATCCATGAGTTCTGATACCCTTTCTTTCTCTACTTTTACTGTCTATAGTATACCACCTGTTGCGCCAAAAGAATAGCACAACCTATAGTGGTGCGCGGGGCGGGAATCGAACCCGCACGACTTTTGGTCAAGGGATTTTAAGTCCCTCGCGTCTACCTGTTCCGCCACCCGCGCTCAACTTTAGTATACTAGAAATATGAAGCAAATCCTCATAATTCATGGTGGTGAAAGTTACAATTCATACGACGCTTATTTGACGAAGCTGCGATCAAAGCGTGTTGACTATGACCGCCTAAAGGTTCATCAGAAATGGAAACCGTGGATCGCAAATCAAATAAAAGATGCCGACGTACTCCTTCCTGAGTTTCCCAATGCATGGAACGCTGTCTACGATGAGTGGAAATTGTATTTTGAGAAACTCATCCCCTTCTTCGGCAATGACGTTCAGTTAGTGGGGCATTCCCTCGGCGCTATGTTTTTGGCGAAATACCTTCATGAGGTTCCGCTCAAACAAAAAGTGAAGCGTCTTGTTTTGGTCGCAGCGGTTTACGACAATGACTTTACAGGAGATAATGGTAGCTTTCTCGTTGGTGACGCACGTGGTCTCGATAAGAGTGCGAATGAAATCCACTTGTTTCATAGCAAAGATGACCCTCTCGTGCCATTTGCTGAACTAGCAAAGTTTCACCGTGATTTGCCCGATGCCATAGTTCATACGTTTGAAAACCGTGGGCATTTCATCGAAGAGACATTTCCCGAGATGCTCGAACTCCTCAAAAAGAAATAACCTCGAGCCATCGAGATTATTTCATGGAGGCACGTATGGGAGTTGCACCCATCTACGCGGTTTTGCAGACCGCTGCGTAACTGCTCCGCCAACGCGCCACGTTTTTTAGTATAACAAATAGATTAGCTTTGGTCTCTCGGAATAATAAGAGATGCCTCGGAGGCATCTTATTTGTGGTGCACTGAAGAAGACTTGAACTTCCACGATCGCAATGATCACTAGCCCCTCAAGCTAGCGCGTCTACCAATTCCGCCACCAGTGCATATCACCTGTTGGATACCCCCATAGTATACTGCAATTTACGGTGTTTTGTAAACCATGTCACTCTCAACTGTCCAATAGATGACAGTTGCGAGCCGATCAGTAGAGGTAACAAGTTTTGCGTTACTACGGACTGTTTGTGCATTTTTGTTTGATACATACTCAGCAACGGGTTGGTAAAGACCGATCGCTGGCGCATCCTCTATCCACTGCCGCGCAAACTGCTTGTACTTAGCATTACGTAGATCGGGTTCGAGACGAGACCGCGCACTTGCTAAACTTGCATCTGCCGTCTTGTTACTGTAGCTAGTGAAATTGTATCCCGATGGTCCTGCCTGCGATGAATGCCAGTACGCATAGACATCTGGGTCGGCACCAATGGAAAGCTGGTAAAGTAGAACATCAAAGTTTCTTCCCTGCAACGTATCTTGCACAAAGGTTGATGATACGGTTGCGGTATCGACAGTACGTGTATTGACTTTTATGCCAAGTGCTTGCCATTGCTTTACTATTTCCTCGAGTACCACTCCGTACTCACCGCTTTTTGTGGTTGTAATAGTGAGCTCGAGTGGCTTGCCATCTTTGACACGATACGAGCCCTCTGCCTTCCAGCCAGCATCGTCCAGCAATGCTTTCGCTTTTGTTAGATCGGTTTTTGGTGCATGCGGAACATCTGCTCCTGTCAGCTGACCGTCAATAAACGGTGAATCAAGCGAAAGTGTTCCCTCGCCCAATTTCGCGCGAATGGCATCAGTATCTGTTGCATATTGAAGTGCTTTCCTCACCTTACCATCACGTAGTGCTGGATGAGTGGTGTTGAGAAGCAGATAAACACCACTATCAAGCGGCTGAGGTGCCACAGTGTAGTTGTTTGGTATTTGTGAACGAGAAGTGATAGAAATATCTGCCGCACCGTTGACCTCACCTGATTTTAGGGCACTTAGTATCGCTTCTTCACTCGTGTAAGCCTGTACTTCAAACCTATCTAACTTTGGCTGCCCGCGATAATAGTTTTTATTTGCCTCGAGCGTGACACGCCTCGTTCCCGTTAGTACATCGGCCGACTGGAGAGACTTGAAACGGAATGGTCCACTTCCCACCGGCGACTGACTAAATATGTTTTCCCGAACCGCACCCGGACTCACGCTCGACAAGATATGCTCGGGCAGTATAGGAAAGGTGAGCGCATACGGAAAGGCAGCATAGACTGTTGGTAGTGAAAATTGCACCGTTGTCGCATCGATCGCCTGCACCGATACATCGAGCCAGTTGATCCTGAGCGAAGAACGAGAGAGAGGGTTTTTGATGAGATTTATGGTAAATACTATGTCTTTTGCTGTTAAGGCGGTGCCGTCATGCCACATTACATTCGGTTTAATTTTGATCGTATATTGCTTTCCGGTTGAGTCAACTTGCATAGAAGCAGCGAGATCCTGATGTAAACTACCTGTCTCATCATAGTCATACAGGCCCGAGAATAACAGACGACCAACGGTTGCTTCAGCACTTGACGAAATATAGAGTGGGTTGAGCGTTGCAATCGGCCCGAGTGAAGCTTCAACGTAGCTTCCACCCCCCTGCCGTGCAGAAACCATGTAATTTGACTGTCCCCACATCCACTGAAGCCCCAAGCCGGCAATGATAAATCCTATCATCGTCAGCCAGAGGGTAATTTGGCGCCGAACAGCGCGTACGTTTTGAATACGACGAATAATAAAACGATGAGCATGTCGACGTGTTGTCCCTTCGATGCGTCGAGCGCGCCGAGCCAACGCCTTACGATCAAGACGTATTCGCCTAAACTGATTCCACCCCTGTTTATCTTTATTCACGTGGTTCCCTTACCTAAACGATGGCAGAAGTAGTCCGGCCAGGATAGAGGCGACGAACGTAATCGCTAAAAAGATAGTTACTTCAAATAGATTTTTGTCTAAGCCGCGCCGCGTAGTATATAACTCCCCCGAACCTCCAAATCCAGCACCTAGGCTCGCGCCGCGTTGCTGAAGTAAAATCGCAAGCGACATAAGAATGGCCGACCCAACGGTAATACTTTGCAAAATACTGTCAAGACTCATTTATTGCTCCTTTCGCACACTTGAATACTCTAGTTCAAGCACGCTACTTACTACATAGTTTACCAGACTTAGTACCAATCCTGTAAGAACCGAGTGCCAGAAGGTCATCTGTAGGCCTGGAGCGAGCTTTAGTGATATCCAGACCATAAACCCGTTGACGATAATAGTGAACAGACCGAGTGTCAATAAGATAGCGGGAAGTGCCAAAATTATGACCATCGGTTTTAGGATGGCATTGACAACTGAAAAGATTAGTCCGGCCAACAAAAAGACAGCGACACCGGCATCAATCTCAGCTCCGCTATAGCCCGTGCCAAACACTCTCACGGCGATCCAAAGCCCAAAGGAATTAAGTATCCAACGGATGGCAAACATCATGATCTGTTGTTTCATAGGTCACTTGTGAGTATACCGTTTTTTTATAGACTTGTCGACAATGCACGGCTTAGGTTTTCGTGTCCATCGGTGGTTATCAGGATATCGTCCTCAATTCTCACCCCAATATTTTCCTCTTCAATATAGATACCGGGCTCAACAGTAATTACCATTCCTGGCCTAAAACATCGCGCCTTCCCCAAGCTATCATGGACATCAACACCCAGTCCATGGCTTATTGCATGGGTGAAATATCGCCGATAGCTTTGGTCGTCTTTTGCGTCATCGAGTAACCCTAGACCCACAAGAGCATTCTTCATTGTCTTATCGACGAATTGCGCGTACTCACTTATGAGTAGATCTGGTCCAAGTTTACTAATAATCTCTCTTTCAGCCTTTTCAACCGCTGCGTGAACCGCCCGTTGGCGCTTCGTAGGGCTTATACAATATGTTCTAGTAATGTCCGCACAGTACCCACCAACCCGAGCACCAACATCTACTAAAACTGCTTGTTTTTTTGAAAGTCGAGCGCCGTTACTAATATAGTGCAGGGTGACGGCGTGTGAACCACTCGCCACAATTGGCTGGTAGGCGTGCTGCGCATTTGCACGGCGAAAGGCACGAGTCATATCACCCTCAACCTCATACTCATAGCGATACGACTCAAGTTGTTGGCGAATTGTCCTAAAGGTCCCGATCGTGAGGGTGATCGCCTTACGTATTTCAGCAATTTCCTCCTCAGATTTTATTGCTCTTAGCTCGTCAAGCATCGAACGACAATCTTGAACTGAAGAAAAAATCCGGCTTAATCTGCTGTGAAGATCGCGTTGGGCTGGGTTTGAGACAAAGCCATGCTCACGCTGATCATACACAGTTTGTACAACGGTGTGGTGTCGTGCCAAACGGCGCAGATAGGCTTCAAGCCCTGTGTCAGAGATAACTTCTATCGCACCGTTTAGGGCGATCACCTCGTCATCACTTATGTCGCCGTCAAACAATCGTTGCGTTTCACTGCGATCTGGCCGAACAAGAACGAGCGATCGTCTCCTAGAGTCGATAATCGCTTTCCATCCCGGCTTTTCTATGCCCGTCAACCACCAAAAGTTTGACTCTTGGACAAACGGCACAGCCATATCCCCACTCCACTGTACTTCATCGAAAGCCGTGAGAACGACCAGCCCGCCCTGTATTGCGTCCATAAATCGCTGTAGATGCGTGCGATGTATCATAGATAGTAGTATATCCTAGCTGCAAGCAGTTGTCGTCGTTAATGCGCGAATTAGTAGTCTGATAGAAAATCTACTCATCCTGTGTCTACCGATGTAACGCATATGTTATCAGATTTGATGGAAGTAATTGTATATACGCCGTGCAAGTATAGGACTGACAATTTTTTCGAGTGTCTCAACCGTTGCCCCGGCCACCGCCCGAACACTACCTAACCGACGAATCAACTTTTTTCGTGTAACAGGACCAACGCCCTCAATCTCATCAAGCATACCCTTGGTTTGCGAGGTACGTTTGAGAGTTGTGTGGTATGTCACAGCAAAGCGATGTGATTCATCCCTGATTCGTTGTAGCAACTTTACAATATGACTATTGAGCGGAAGACTGATCAAAAGAAACTTGTCGCTCGCCATATAGTGACCGTCCGATCTCTCAAGTACCTTATGGTCGAGCCTCACGCGAGATTTCTCGAGGTGTACGACGATCTCTTCGTGTTGTTTAGCTAAGCCAATCATTGGTATCGTGAGACCTGCCTGATCCCGCGCAGCAATCGCCGAATCAAGCTGACCCTTACCGCCATCAATCAAACAGATGTCCGGAAGTTTCCACTGAGAACGATTTTTTTCGCTCAACCGACGCGACAAGGTCTCAAACATATTAGCGAAATCATTGTTTTGTTCCTTGTGCATTTTGAACTTTCGATACTCCGTGCGATCACTGACGCCGTTTGTAAATACCACCATACTCGCGACAACATTTGTACCACTCATGTGGCTAATATCGTATCCCTCGATGCGTGCCGGTATCGACACTAGCCCCAGGAGTAATCGTAGATCATCGAGCGCCCTGTCCTTGCTGATATCCAAGAATTCTTTGTCACCAAACATAATGCGCCGTTGCAGCTCGCGCAGATACCCGAGCCTGTTACGCAATTCGGCAGCAACCTCAAATTGCTGCTGCCGTGCGGCGCGATTCATGTCTCGCTCGAGTTCGCGAGTGATAGTCACCTTATCGCCCTCAATGTATCGTATGAGCTTTTTAAGACTAGATTTATATTCTTGGCTTGTCATATCGGAGCGCGGGCTCAGTCCCAGATGAACATCAAAGTCGACGCGGTGTGTACCCGGCGGTTTCGTATAATACGGAAATACTTTTCTCAGATATCGAAGAGCTTTTTTGAGAGCATAGCCATTATAGAATGGTCCAATATACTGGGCCTTGTCATCGGCTGGATTGCGCGTGAAACTGACATGTGGCCACTCGCTTTTTATGTCAATACGGACATACAGTTGAGACTTATCGTCACGGAGCAAAATGTTGTAGCGGGGCATGTAGCGCTTTACCATCTCGCTTTCCAAAAACAGAGCATCAATTTCACTGTCCGTCTCAATCCAGTCGGTATCCTCTATCTCCGCCACCAGTGCCCTAGTCTTGACATCACTATCTCGACTCTCCTGGAAATACTGCCGGACACGATTTTTTAAGACCGCCGCTTTTCCCACATAAATCACTTCTCCAGAGGTTGATTTATGAAAGTACACCCCAGGGGAATTGGGAAGGTTTTTTAACTTTTGCGCGAGACTGGTGTTCATCCCACTAGTATAAGCCGAAGTGATCGCGGGGGTCTACTTTTTCTCGGCGCGCATCATACCAAGCGCCATACCGACAAATGCAGCTGATAACACCAAAAAAACTGATCCGACAGCATACTTTGATGCCAGCAGCGCAGTGCCGATTGGCAACATGGCGATGCCCAGTACCAATACAGCCGTTGAGTCTTGTGATGATTGCTTCTTATGCTTTTTCATACATCAAAGTATATCACATGCTGTTGCCGACTGGCACTAGAGATCGTATAGTAGTCATATGAAGCAAGTGTATCTGGAGAATAATTTCGCGTGTTAAAACGCTACTATCGAGCCATCGCCTCAAAAGACCTTGCTCTTCTCGAAGAGTATCGCGACAACGTATGGGTTCACTTGGAGTCGCCCTCAAAAGATGAACTCGCTGAGGTTGTTCGGCGTTACGATTTGGTTCCCGGCCACTTAGAGGACGCACTCGATGAGGATGAGGTACCGCGCCTTGAATCAGAGGGCAAACAGACCTACATTTTCGTGCGCTACGTGGTTCGTGAGCGAACTGGTGATTTTGAAACCTATCCCTTGCTCATCATTCTGCTAGAGAACGCGCTTATCACCGTTTCATCACGGCACGTTGCTCCGCTCGAGCCCCTTCTCTCTGGCAAGATTCCCTTCACCACCCGGGAACAGACGCGGCTGGTCTTGCTTATTATGCAGCGAATTACCGAGCAGTACGACAGCTTAACAGACAAGACGAGTCGAAAAATAAAAGCAGTTCGGCAGCGGCTACGTACTCATGCGGTCAGCAACCAAGATTTTGTTGACTTTGTCTTGATCGAGGACGAATTAAATGAGTTCTTGAGTGCATTGCAGCCAAACAGCGCTGTGCTGAGACGGCTTTTCGTCGGTCATCGTTTGGCAGAGCAAGACCGTGATCTCGTAGAAGATGCGTTACTCATGAATGAGCAATCTGTCGAAAAGTGTAACGACAACATTAGGGCCATCGTGGGCGTACGCAACGCGCATAGCTCCATCAGCGATAACAGCCTCAACCAAACGATGAAGGTACTCACTGTGGCCACACTCGCTATGGCAATTCCAAACATGATTTTTGGGGTATATAGCATGAATATCGAGACACCATTTCAGCATGATGCCGGTGCCTTCTGGATTATCCTTGGCATTACGACAATTGTGCTAACGATCGCAATGTGGCTTGGTCGTAAAAAGGGTGTTTTTTAGAAGTATGAAAAGATCTTTACTTATCAAAATCGTCGATGTGGCAGCGAGTATTTATGGGCGCATGCTTCGCATTCTGCTGGGAGCATGGCTTATATATACTGCGTTCGGAACTCTTCGAGACCCCTGGCAGTGGATAGTCGGCGACCTTGGCTTACTATTGATCGTCTCTGGCCTACTGGGTGCCTGTCTGCTCAATAAGCTTATAGGCAAACCAATTATCACTCGTCGCTAATTACGTTTTTTTGATTGATAGATAGTACTGACGCTGAGTTTCAGGCAAGTGCTCAATAGCATAACGTAGTGCCGTCCGTGGCATGTCGTGGGCATGAGTGTCGAGAAAATCAAGTAGAAGCTGACGATCGCAGCGCTTGCCGAGTTCGCGGAGTGTCCAGCCAACGGCCTTGTGCATGAGGTCTTCGCGGTCACAGAGTAGCAGTTCGGCCAAGTCGAGTGAGGTACTTGCGTCACCACGAGCGATATAGGCAAATGTACTAATGATACTGACGCGGCGCTCCCACAAGTTATTGCTTTTCGCCAGTGTATACAGTTGGGCACGATCGTCACGTAGATGTTCGCCAACAATCTGACGGCAAGTGACATCAACGAGGTCCCAGTTATTGATATTTCGCCCCGTTAGCTCACGCATATAGAGGTCAAATATGTCGTTTTTCGCTCTTGTCGCGGCACGCGGGTATTGCAACGTAAGTATAATCAACCCTGCCATGCGGTGCTCATGAAACGGGCTTTCGATGAGTTTTTTTACCTCCGCGAGCGGCAACTGCTTAAATTCTTTGCAGACGGTGCGAATCTTCGGCACCCGCACGCCTAGGAATTGATCACCCTCACCGTACTCACCCGGTCCGGTCTTGAAAAACCACTGCAAGTTCACCGCATCTGCGTCGCTAGCATAATGCGAAAGGTAACCCATCAGTGATTGTGCATCCATAAAATCGATCACCACCCAAACGTGTTATCGCTTAATCTCGATACCAGCCATGATTAGCATACCGTCTAGGTATAGCACTGGCGCGTCTTCGGAGCGCATAGGGATTGTCTTATCCTCTATACTACCCATCACCACAGCGGCACGAGATTTTACAATGACATTTTCGGGTACACGAAGCTCCACGCCACCCATCAACGCAAACACATCAAGTGATGCATCTTTTTTGATCATAGCCTTACTGAGATCGATTTCGACGCCGCCCATCACCACTGTCACCTTGCCGCCGCGATAGTCTGGCGATGTGTTTTTATGTGAACTCCCACCGAGTACGGCCGTAATATCTTCGTCGTTTTTTTCACTCACCCGTTGAGCAACAGAACCACTCCCTTTAAGCAGTATTGACAAGCCAACAGCCACCAAGACCGCGGGGAAAAAGATATCGCCTACGTCTACCCTCGCAATATCGAGCGTATTTACTAAAAAGAGTACTCCTAGGCTAGATATAAATATGCCCCAGATATAATTTTTGCTGTCATTAACCAACATCAATAAACCCGCTCCGATTAGGAGCACTGGCCACCAGTCGGCAAACACAGGACCAAAGTTAAATACGTTAATATTTGAGAGCAAGATCATGACGCCCGCGAGTACGATTGTGATACCAGTGACTATTCGTTTCATAATAGCTCTATAATAGCATTGACCAGAAAAAACTTATATGCCCCTGGCGTATGTGTTTTGCTCAGATGTGTGACCCCGGGCACGATCGTACAATCAACCTATTTGTAACATCTACTTAAGCACGTAGCCCACAAAAAGGTTGCGCAATCCCTACATAGTAGTACAATGTGAGCATGTCAGTGCCGTACCCAAAAATTAGCCTGAGCACTCTCGCTATGATAGCTGGCGCTATTTTAGCGGTGACTATTCATGAAACATTTCACCTCATAACTGCCCTATCGCTTCCCCACACCGGTAGCATCACTCTGACGCCGACTTCCGTACAAACCGTTATGGCACCAGGTTGGCCCGAAAACACCGTGGTGCTAGCTGGTCCACTTGGCAGCTTAGCGCTGGGCGCCCTGCTCGTCACCGCTGGTCGGCTCTGGGGTGTAGGCTGGTGGCGACTCGTTGTAATGTGGCTTGGGCTTATCAGTCTCCAAAACTTTTTTGGTTACCTTATGACTTCACTGTTCTTAAGCTCCGGTGATATTGCGAGGTTTCTCATCAATCTAGGGACACCGACCTGGGCAAAGATAGGTGTCACGATTTTGGGCGCGATCGGCATGTTCTGGATTGCCTACTTGTACGCACGTGAGGTTGTACGCTATACCGGTCTACCAGACAAGACTGATCGGACTCGTCAAACTGCAGCAAGTAAGTTTGGCTTTTTACCCTGGGTGTATGGGACGCTCGTTCTTGTAGCCATTTACGGCTCATCACTCCTACTCTTAAAGCTACCGATCGGCGACGCTGTAGGCTCAATGGCCGGCATCGTCACGATCGCCATCTTTGCCCCTATTTTCGCTTTTTGGTACAGCAATAAAAAGGTATGGGTGAACCACCCTGTTGAAACTGGCCCACTTGTCACAAATAACTCACAGGCTAGAGGACTAGTGGCACTTACGGCCACACTCGTGTTAGCCATCGTGATAATCAGCCTGATTGGCGGAATCCGCATTTAGTCTCGCAGCGTTTAGCCAACTAACCTTGCCAATTTACGCACCGTGTTCACATTGCGAATCGTCATGCGGCGATAGAGCGGTGTGCCCATAAGCCTAAGAAGACTGGATTTTGGTTGATTGCGGCGTGAGATATTCGTGATGATGGCACCCGGCAGATATATCATGGATTCAACAACGGGATTGTAGCCAATTGTCGATAGTATGCCTGGTTTATCTATGCCCGAGAACAAAAACGCGACGTCAGATTTGTGCTCAGTGTCATTTGTCCATTCGTTTGGGAGTGCCTCCGCAATAGATGTGAGTTTCGGCTGAGATATGATCAGCGTATCGACGGCAAATCCAAAATGTTCCGCCATTGCGCGCTCGATGTCGGCCACATTTGGTTCAGCTTCCGCCGAAAATATAACATTACCCGAGTTAATATAGGTCGACACATCGGTATAGCCCATGTCTTCGAATAATTGTCGTAGCTCTGCCATCGGTACTTTGCGATTACCACCGACATTGATCCCGCGAAGCAGTGCTATATATTTCATCACGTCATATTGTATACTATGATCAGTGAATAAGTCCGGGTTACCGAAGCAGGCTCCGCAGAATCATGGTTCGCCTCGCCGCCGGCGCCACACGATGATTGATTCTTCTATCAACCATAAATAGGAGACTCGTTATGTCAAAAATGACAAAAGAGGAAGAACTAGCCTGGTACGAACGCAGCCAAAAAAACTGGCGGGCGTGGGGCAGCTGGTTTAGTTGGGGCTCACCAGTTGGACTGGGGATATTCTTTGTCCTCGTGGCTGGTGCGGCGTGGATATTGGCTCACCTAGGCCAGTAACAGTCCACACTCCCGTAGCATCTCCCTCGCTTCATTTCTTTAGCGGGGGAGATTTGTCTATGGTGTTTTATCTTTCCAGTCCCACCCATTTGAGTTTGTCTGGCTCGCGACCGCCTCCAGCCTAGTAAACGGCGCAGTGGGGGGTCAGAGCAAAGGCGCTAGCCTACCCTTTCAAATCCCACACACGTATGTAGTCTATAAACATGGTGCTGGCGTCAAACGACCAGTCGTTAGTAACATCCGGGTCTGGCGCGGAACTCGGGCTGCCGATTTGCATGGTGCAGCGCAGCGCCCAACGCACGCCCGGCGCCTCATAATACTGTGCATACGTTCCGAGCGGCCACACCGAGTTTGTGTCGGTGCTCAACCAGGTGCCAAAAAGCAGTTCATCGCACCACATATCGATCCGGTTGGGAACTTTTTCTATAACAAAGGTATGCCAATCTTGCGGATCGGGGTTTTGCAGCTGTGAGAAGTACTGCCACCGGCCAATTTGTTTGTGCGGACTGTCGGTGTAGTTCCCGTGCAACGTGCCGGTTATCTTAAAGTTGGGGGCCTGACTAGCCCAGCCCTCGTAGAGGTCAATTTCCCCGTTGGTCGTGGTGCCACCCGATAGAACCGGTCGAAACCACAAGGGCGCAGGCCAAAAGCCTTTTTGGAGCGGGCATTTGCAGCGTATCTCTGCGCGAAAATATTGGCCGCCCGTCGCCCATTTGTAAGGGCTGTATGACTGAATATTGCCGCTTGTCCAACTGTACGCACCTATTACTTCTGCTTTTGAAAGGACCTGTAAGCCGTCGCTCACTACAATATTCGACGATCGCCATACGGCTGAGTTGTTCGCAGCCGGCGTAGTAGAATTGCTTATGTTCCATATGGTGCTATTTAGCACTGTACCCGTAAAGTGCTCATCAAGTATAAGCTGCCATTTTGCATCCCCTGCCCGTGCCAGCCGCCTGGTTGAAATACTCATATACTTGAGTATACCCTATGTTAGGCCCGCTGAGGCTGACTTATGCAAATCGAAACTAGCCTGTGCCAAATTACAGGTATACGCCAATACCGTAACTCCTGATGATTTTACCAAAACGACAAGTCTATGCGTCATTCATACAGGAATTTAATACCGAACCTATCAGGAGTATACTAATTACCATAGGAGGTACATGATATGAGCAGACAATGTCAAAGCTGCGGGATGCCGCTTCAGACCAAAAAAGCCGGTGACTGCCGTGGTACAGAGCTAGATGGCACCAAGAGCGAGAAATGGTGCAGTCTCTGCTACGAAAACGGGGCGTTTATTGGGCCTGACTGCACCCTTGACGAGATGAAAACAATCGTCGACAAAGCACTGGTCGAAAACGGCAGCGGCCGACTAATGCGCTGGCTGGCTCAAAAACAACTCCCTCGCCTAGAGCGATGGAAGACCTAAGTTACCAGGCTATACTACATATGTAACATTTTCATAAGGTCGTACACTACAAAGGCCGGCCAAACGATGGCTTTGAGGACACCGAGCACTCCCACCCAGAACCCGCTGGCGGTCGAGATATAGTAGACCAATGCGCCGAGCATGCCCAGGCTGTAGACGGCGTTGCCGCTACCGCTATAATTTCGCCTGCTCTTTCCCTGGCGATGATCGCATGCGCAATTACACACCTTGTCTGATTGTTTCATGATTCCTCCTGATAGCATTCACTATACTCGTGTTGTTTCATGAATACTACATACCGCGTTCTGGCTGTAACACTCCGACTAAATTCATCTCAGTGTCACGGATGTAGGCCATCCTACCCACCGTCGGCACATCCATAACGGGCATGTCGATCCGGGCGCCAGCCGCGACCGCTCGCTCCAGGGCTGCGTCGATGTCGTCAATTGTCACCATACACACATAAGCATTTGGCGCCGCCGTATCGCTACTCGGCGCAGGGCCAGGCCGCTTCATCATGCCTCCGTTGATCCCACTAGTCGCAGGACCATCAGTCACTTCACCACTAGGGTACACCACAACATAATCATTGAGTTCCGGGCCCATATCCTGATACGCCCAGCCAAAGACATCTCTATAAAATTTCTTGGCTCGCCCGAGATCGTCGACATAGACCTCAAAATGTGAAATAACACTTGCCATCTCGGCCTCCTTCTTTGTTAGATTAGAATAAACTGATCACCCAAGCTGCAATGAGCAAGCGCACCAGCGCTTCCCCACTCATAACTGCGATTTTTTTCATCATCCATCGTGGTTCGGTGCCGCCAAATATCACTGCTGACACCTGGGTTGGAAGGACAAAACCGAGCCAAACAAAGAAGGCTACCTTCCAGTATTCTACCTCCGGATTCAGGGCGATAAAATGGGTCAGAACAAACGCCGTGAGCACTGTCATGAACAGCTGAAGACCATACCAAGGACCCATCTTTGACGAAAGCTCTTTCATTTCTTTTTCAGAATATTTATCCATGCCATGTATCTTGCCCCACAGCTTGCTAAATACTGCCATGTACCACACAGCACCGACAACAAACATCGTCACCGTCGCTGCAGCGATTGCCCATACGTTTATTTCCATATCACCTCCTTTATTTTATTACGTGCTCGACACGAAACTTCACTACTCGCTTCACGAGTTCAAGTGGCAACGGTTTATCATGCGGAAACTGCACCGAACCCTTGCCTTGTTTGTACTGCGCAAACTCAGCCTTGAATGCTTCGTGGCCGTTTGGGGTGGCGTAGAACCCGATGTGGTTTTTATACCCCGCAAAGTAAACGAGCGGCTTACCGTGTAGTTTGTATGCCAGCATACCGTAGGCCATCGATTCTTCGGCGTCTGGTGCAAGTTCACGAATAGTTCGGCGCATGGTTTCAAGCCGTTCACGTACGTCGCTAGGAAATTGCTCGATGTAATCGTCAGCTGTCATGACTATCAACCGTGAGTGTACGCATTACGAATCATCGTTCGGAGTATTGATTCATCGACATCGTTAAGTTTTTTAACATACAAACACCCTTTGCCCCTACTGTGCGGACCAAGTTTTTCAAGCAACGTATTGTTTGGTTCGTTTTCGTCATAAAAGACGAGACCGTAGAACACAAGTGCGGCTTTGCGCGGTGAGAAACCGACTTTGAGCATGTCGCCCTCACGTCCAGACGCATATTTATAATGATAGCTGCCAAACCCGACCATACTCGGCCCCCACATGACTGGTTCAACCCCGGTCACTTCTCTCATAATTGCCACTACTCGCCGGGCTTCTGATCGCCGTGGCTCGGCGGCTGTGTCGATAAACTCATCGACACTGACGTCTGTTGGTTTCGTTTTGTTCTCAGTCATCGCGTCTATCCATTCGTACTCCTTGCGCCTAGTATAATTATTATACACTAGACACTGCAACCTATGGGGTAGAAGTAGTCGGTTAGAGATATTTATGTCATATCGCGTCCATTGACACCACATAACGATAAGCTATATAATCATGTACAACATTTGAGGAGGAAAACCGCGTGACTATACAAACAATAAAACGAGTGGTGCTGAGTTTGGTAATCGCAGCAGCTCCATTTTTCGTTGTATCACCCGTATCCGCCGCCGCCGACACCTGTACGTGGACTGGAGCTGTTGACAATACCTGGAGCAATGGAGGCAACTGGACGGGTTGTGATAACTCGGGCGTGCCAGAAAATGGCGATGCGTTGGCCTTTCCTGAGGCAGCAAGCAATAAATCTATGAGCAATGACCTCGTAGGACTTTCTGTGACCGGTCTCAGTTTCACTGGCACCGGCTACACGGTAGGTGGAAATGCATTTACTATAAGTACAGTGAACGCGCTTGATACGACAGAATCTGTCACAATCAGCGCCGACATTACCTATACGGCCTTTAACGCTTCTATCACGCCAAGTGCTGGCAGAACCATTACGATTAACGGCGTAAGCAATTTCACACTTGGCGGTGGCGAGGTCAATATAGGCGGCTCCGGTCGATCTGGTACGGTCGACTTCTATGGCAACATCACCGGAACTGCAGCCCAACTCGTAGCCGTCAGCGGGGCAACCGCCGTTGTGCGAGGTGCCGCCAACACATACACGGCCGCAACAGTCGGTGCCGAGAGCAACGCACACTTTGTCTGCCACTCACTCACGTGTTTTGGAGACAACGCCAACGATATTTATAGTGGCGGTGGTGTCGTTGAACTACACACAACCGGCACATACGTAAACAACATTCAGACATCTGTAGTCACTCCCGATACTTCCTCTATATGGGCCTACGATGATGTGACACTCAACGGTGCAACAACGGTCAATGACGGCCTGTACTTCGGGCAAGGCACCAATGGTAAAACATTGGCTGTCGATGGCGATGTAAACCTCGCCGCAGAAGACTTGCAAATCTCTGGTATGAGCCGTGCGGCAAACGTTGTTATAAATGGTGTGGTAAGTGGTAATCATAGTATTTCCGTTTACTCGTCTACACTGACACTAGCTGGGACCAATACATATACCGGTGCTACCTATGCAACATCTAATAACGCAACGATTGAGGTAACAAACCCAAGCGGACTCGGTACGAGTGGCGCTGGCACGCAAATCGGCGATGGTGATTCACTAGAATTTAACTTTGCAAGTGCCCAGACAGTAAGCGAACCACTCAATGTTGCGGGTGCGGGCGTATCTGGTACGGGTGCGGTTGTCCAGACCGGCGCATCAACAACGCTGTCTGGTACTGTTGCGCTCGCCGGCGACACGACTTTTGGCGTCGATAGCAGTGCATTATTCTCTGCTTTCACGCTTTCAGGGGTTATCTCCGGCACTGGCAATATTACCGTTACCACCAGCCCAACGACGGTCGTCGCCGATAGCTCCATCCAGTTTACTGGTGCTTCGGCCAACACCTACGCTGGCAAGCTAACTGTTCAAGGCGTGCGGTTTTACCCCAGCAAGGCAGCAGATGTCGTTGCGGTTACTGGGGATATGGACGTGCTTGCGACGAGCACTAAGCCATCGACCGTTGAAACGTCTTTCGATGAATCGATTGCCGACACAAGTCATGTGCATCTTGTCAAAAATGGTAGCAACAAAGCGAGCTTGACAATTGGCTCAACAGCAACCGAAACCATAGGCTATGTCACCGGAGATGGTGAATTGTCGGTTGGTGCTAACGGCGCAGCCGTTGTTCTTGCTAGCAATGCCGACTATATATTTGGCGGAACTGTCTCGAAATTCAGCAACTTCCCAGCTGGTGATTCCTTTGTCGTCAAAAAAGGTACCGGCACAGCAACTCTCACTGGCGGTCTCGATACAAGCTATGTCGCCGGTGTCGCTCCAGTATTTGGCGCCCAAGAAGGCTCACTCGTCTTAAATGGTACATTCGCCGAAGCGGGCGCCTACGTTCTTAGCGGCTCAACGCTTAAAGGCACTGGGTCTGCTGGAGATGTCGAGGTAGATAGTGGCGGAACCGTGGCCATAGGCAACAGCCCGGGTTGTATGACGTTTGGCTCGCTCCTGCTCAACTCTGGCTCCACATACACGCAAGAGATCTCTGGTACAACCGCCTGTACTCAGTACGACCAAGCAACCGTCACCGGCGCCGCAGTGCTTGGCAATGCGACTCTAGCTACTACACTAAGTACAAACCCTGCCGATGGGACTGTCTTCACAATCTTGACCGCAGCGTCGGTCAGCGGCACATTTAACGGTCTTCCAGACGGCGCTACCGTGAACGTCAACGGCGTTACACTACGTATTAACTACACCGCAACATCAGTCACCTTAACGAAAGTTGGCGGTAACCTTGCACCAACCGGATCGTCTACCGCTATCTACGGGCTACTCGGTCTATGTATGGTGCTACTTTCCACTCTTGCACTCAGACGTTATCGATTTAACAATCACACTAATTAGCCGGAGGTAACCTATGAAAGCTAAGCTACTGATCGCTGCCCTTGTCAGCTGCGCGGTGATCGCTGGAGGAGTATTCCTCTTCGTTAGCAAGAGTAACCCTAACGCATCGAGTGGTGGAGCAACCCCCTCGCAAAATAACACATCTGATACAACACCAGACTCACCAAAACTCAAAGCCCAAACCGTTGGTCAACTAGCCGACTGCTCTACCTACACGTTTGACGAACTCAGCAAGGTCTGGGGTGTGCCCTTTGTTGATACCGATATCAACAAAGTCTCCGAGTTGTCGGCAAGCGGAGGCAAGCTATACTCCTGTACCTACAACCAGACCGATTCCGGCACCGGTGTGAGCTATGTCATAGAATACCGTGAACATCCGAGCGTTGAAAGCGCAAAGCAAAGCATGAACGACACTCGCAGCACCGAAAAATACGGCGACACAGTGTATTACCTCAAAGAGGACAAAGCCGGTGTCGGTGACGAAGCATTTTTCTGGGCGCGTAACCGCACCGACGGCAGCAAGGAAGCCAACCAACAACTGTACATCCGAAAAGGTAGCGTCGTATTCCTCCTTTCGGGCGTTAACCTCAGCGGCGTAGACGCCAGCTATAAAGATAAACTTGTCACCTCATACAAATTACACTTTAATTAATTGCATTCCGTAGTACCCATCTCGCCAAAAGGCGGCTGAGAAGTTGTGGTCCTAGTTGACAATCGCCTTTAGCTCATTCTCTAGTGTGCTCGCTGGTCGCATACCAACGAGCTCCTTGACAACCTTGCCACCCTTAAAGACTTGCATATTAGGAATACCCCGCACGCCATATTTGCTTGCCAACTGGCCATTGTCCGCCGAGGCTTCGACATCGACCTTGACGACGTCGAGGACATCATCCATTTTCTTCGCCGTATCTTCAAGAATTGGTGCCATCATGCGGCAGGGCGGACACCATATTGCCCAAAAATCCACCAGCACAACTTTGTCACTCTTGATCACTTTTTCTTCAAATTCTTGCTGAGTTGTCGTGTTGTACAGTGCCATTTACAGATACCTCCTAATACTTGTTAATAATTCCTTGATCTCTTTGTGGGCGCGTCTACTCTCAGCACATGTCTCGAGACTGTCATCAATGATCAGCCGTTTGAGCGACCTTACGCCCCCTTCGATTGCATTAACTTGCTGCAATACATTACCGCAACTAGCCTGCTTCTCGCCCAACAATCTAGCTAGGCTTTCGAGCTGCCCGATAATTTTATTTATCCTTGCTTCATACTTCATATTTATACTATACTAGAGTATGGTATAAAAAATCAAATATAGGGAGTTGTATGATTAATAAAGCTAGTATCGTGATCGTATTCGTAATCTTAATAGTAGCAGGGCTACTATTCTATAAAGGATCCCAATCTCCTTCAGGCTCGACTCAATCACAAATCACAGACCTTTCCCGCCCCGCTCACCCACTACGTGCTGGAACTCATCTCTACGATGTCCGCACACCTGAAGAGTATGCCACAAGTCATGCTGAATTCGCAGCGTCGTGGCCACTGGCTGATATAGAGGCTGGTAAATTACCTGATGTACCCAAAAATGAACCGATAGCCGTCTACTGCCGCAGCGGTAATCGATCCGCTCAGGCAACCGAACGATTGAAAAAGGCCGGCTTCACTGATGTCACCGACATGGGCGGCCTCAGCACACTCGGCGACTATGGACTACGACTGACGACAAACTAAGTTTTCTTCACAACTCGTATGTGATACTCTCACCCACCTAAGGAGCCGCCAAACCCACGCCAGCTTATTCATTCTCATGGGTAAATCGCATATCTGCAATAAGTTACTGGGTAGAACCCGACATAACCTCATCCGGCTCGAGCCGTCGTGCCACCTGCCTTAAAATGGGGCTAACGAATCGAGTAGATTTCGAAGTTTTCATTTCGATACCTCAGAGACTTCCTTCATGAATTCGCCGAATGCATCCATAACTATATGATGATCAAACACTGTATCATCTTCAAGAATAACATTTGGTGCGAACTCTGCACCGAAACGAGCCTGATGAATTGCTTGGTCATCAAGCAGCTCGATAAGACGCTCAGCCCTCGCGGTTGGGGTGCCTCCTCGTTCTAATATGATTTTCCTATTCTTTTCTGTACTCAACCTTATCGCAATGATGAATAGTCTATATCCCTTCTCCTGGAAAATTGGCAATATCCTGTCATAATACCAGTCGATCACACCGTCACGAATAACCAATCCATTCTGCGTCAAGGAGTCAAGCCGTCGATAAAGGTCCATGCTATACTGCCATGCAAGCAGGTTAAGTCGGTCTTTATCATGCATATCGGGCTGAAACTCGAGAATTGCTCGCTTTATCGCGTCATTTTCTAGAAGCAGTCCGTTATATTTTGCTGCGATTTTTTGGGCAACTGTTGATTTGCCAGTTGCCGCACCTGCTGAAAATACGATACATATTTTCGGGTTCGAAACGTGCAAATTTTCAAGTTTTTTTAGATATATCTCGTCTAACTTTGCGCGTAAATCAATGTCAACACCATCTGTAGAATCGAGTCTATAGTGTGGCGATAGTTTACGTTTATGCTTTGCCATCGTCATTACCTATCTACCGTTCGAATTATATTGTTGCTTACACGACGCCACATGAAATAATTTATCAGGATCAGCTTTACAATTTTCGCAGATCAATACTAAGTTATTGCATTCGGGTAAAGCACAGTTTTCGTAGTTGCTGGTCTTGCCGCCGCAGTGGATGCATTCGCCGATAACTTTAGTGTGGTCTGAGAAATTCATTCCCATGCGACCGTCAAAGACATAGAGCTGGCCTTCCCACAACCCGTCGTCGCCGTAGGCTTCACCGTACTTCACTATGCCGCCATCTATTTGGTAGACTTCCTTGAACCCGCGTTGTTTCATCATGGCGCTGAGCAGTTCGCAGCGCACGCCGCCCGTACAATAGCTAATCACTTTTTTATCTTTGAGACCGTCGTATTTGCCGCTGTCGAGTTCACGCTTGAAGTCACGCGACGTCCGCGTATCAGGTATGACGGCGTTTTTGAACCGGCCAACCCGCGCCTCGTATTGGTTGCGTCCGTCAAAGAACACGACATCGTCACCATACTTCTCTACTAGCTCGTTAACCTCGTGTGGTTTGAGGTGCGGCCCTGTGCCAACTACGCCATTCTCATCGATAGCAATCTCGTCCCACGTTTCAAATGCTACTAGTTCCTTTTTGACTTTTACGCTCATGCGCGGGAAATCATCACGCGAACCATCAGACCACTTCCATAAGATATCTTTAAATCCCGGGAATGCTTTTGTCGCTTTAATGTAGCGCTTGAGATCATCGATATCACCGCCAACCGTACCGTTGATACCTTGCGCACTTACGAGGATCCGACCTTTTAGGTTGAGTGAATCGCAGAGAGTTTTTTGCCATAACTTTAAAAGCTCAGGATCATCGATTGGGAAAAACTTATAGTACAGCAGTATTTTTTGCATACTATTATTGTACCGTTTTTTTATATGTAAGTTCAAACCTATATTTTATACTACTCACCGCTGGGCAAATATGTTTTTTATGCTATAAACTCTTGCAAACAATACCTTTACCAGGCATAATGGTAGGACTATGAACCATTCTAATGGTTCCTCTATTCGCAAATGTTGGGACGGTCCCAACCGCTCGCGATACCTCTGAATCACTTATATACTAGTTACTAGAGAAAGGTGTTTGTTTTGCAAAAGAAAACATTACGACTATTTTGGAGCGCAACCAAGCCGTATGCGTGGCGACGAAATCTGGCCATTGTCATGGGAATTACTTCCGTTGCCGTCGAGAGTTACGTCGCACCACTTTTCCTGGCTCAATTTATCGACCGGCTCCAGCACGGTAGTCTAAGTTTGGCAAACTCATGGTCGCTCATTATTGTTTACGGGATTATTTTGCTGCTCAGTACGGTAATTTCATGGCGCATCACGCTGTGGGCCACCTGGACGTTCGAAGTCTATGCAGGTCGAGATACCGCATCAAAAATCATCGACAAGCTCAGTGAGCACAGCCTCAGTTTCCACGCAAACCGCTTCGGGGGCTCACTGATAAGTCAATCTACCAAGCTGCTTGGCGCAGTAGAGCGTTTTTGGGACACCGTTATATGGGATGCGCTTCCCATCATCACAGGCATCTTAACGACAGTCGTCATCATGTCATTTGTCTACCCGCCGTACGCGATATTCCTCGCTGTCGTCACAATCTTTTTTACCGCAAGTATATTGCTCGGTTCACGCTCAATCCTTGTGCGGACTAAAAAAGAAAACAAGGCCTACAACAAAATGACCGGATATATTGCCGATATCGTGACCAATATCATGACCGTTAAGTCATTTGGCGCTGAGAAACACGAAGTCGTAGTGCTCGGCACTCGTGCAGAACGATGGAGCAACCGATCACTCGATACGATGAAGAGTGTCATGACTATTAGCGCAGGGTGGGCTTTTCTTATGGTGCTATTTAACGTCGGTGCGCTCATTTTTGCGGTCATTGCAAGTGAACAGCACCTCCTAACAGTTGGCACAGCATACCTTCTGCTTACTTATACAATCACTGTGTCGCGCCAACTTTGGAGCATAAACGGTGTTATACGAAACTACAACCGCCTCATGGGAGACGCCCACGACATGGTCGAAATACTCAATGCACCAATAGGTATTGCCGACAAGAGTCTACAGCCATTGGCAGTCTCAAATGGCACCATTAACTTCGATCACGTCACGTTCGCGCATGATGGCGGCGAAGGTGAGCACATTTTTAACGACTTTTCGCTCCACATCCCCAGCGGCCAACGCTTAGGGCTTGTCGGTCACAGCGGTTCAGGCAAAACAACATTAACGCGGCTCCTCCTTCGATTCAGTAACCTTGATGGTGGCTCGATAACTATAGATGGCATGAACATCGCCGAACATTCTCAAAAAAGTCTCCGTGAGGCTATTTCCTATGTCCCCCAGGAACCGCTACTCTTTCACCGCTCACTTCGCGAAAATATTGCCTATGGCCATCAGGATGCAACCGATGAAGAAGTTGTCGACGCAGCCATAAGAGCAAATGCTCACGAGTTTATTTCCAGCCTTAAGGAAGGCTATAACACACTTGTTGGCGAACGGGGCATAAAGCTTTCGGGTGGGCAACGCCAGCGAGTCGCACTGGCCCGAGCAATTCTCAAAGACGCACCTATCCTCGTACTCGACGAAGCAACCAGCGCGCTTGATTCAGAAAGTGAGCGACTAATACAAGACGCGCTTGGAAAGCTAATGCATGGCCGCACGAGCATTGTAATTGCACACCGACTCTCAACCATAGCAAAGCTTGACCGGATCGTCGTACTGGACAATGGCCGCATCGTCGAGGATGGCACCCATCAGGAACTGCTTGCAAAAAATGGCACTTACGCGAAGCTATGGGCGCACCAGAGTGGCGGATTTATCGAAGAATAGGTATAGTCGAGTTTACTAGATTATTGGTTCGTGGCTTGTTAGGCTAGAGATATGAGTTACGAACCAATTATTCACACTGTTCAGGCGAGCATATTGCGGCAACTACTGTTTACACCACGAGTATCATTCGCTGACTTGCAAAAAGAGACAAATCTATCGAGCGATCATTTCACCTTTCATATAAAGAAACTTATCGAATCAGGCCTCATCGAAAAAAATGCCTCCCAGTATCAACTAACTCTCACCGGCAAAGAATATGCCAATCGCATGGACACTGACAGTCATGTCATAGAGCGCCAACCAAAAGTTTCCACGCTGCTGATTGTCGAGCGCACACTACCTGATGGCACCTACCAGTACCTTGTCCAACAGCGCCTTAAGCAACCTTTTTATGGATTTTGGGGACTGTTTGGCGGAAAAGTCGGCTGGGGAGAATCATTTGAGGACACGGCCGAACGTGAGCTTAAAGAGGAGTCAGGTCTTGACGGCACCTTTGTCTACAAATTTCTGCACCGAAAACGTGATTACAAAAAATCAGATAATTCCCTGCTTGAGGATAAAGTATTTGCCGTGATGTTCTGCGATAACGCGAGTGGCACACTCAAAACTGAGTTTGAGGGAGGTCACAATGAATGGCTCACGATTGACTCATTACGAGCAAAGGACAACTATTTCTCAGATGCTCCGCTCCTGCTTGAAATGGCGCATAGCCCTGAGCAGTATATTGCAAAAGACTATTTCTACACGAGCGAAGAATACTAGCGTCGACGCTTACTTTTTGGAGGATGAGCTGCCGCATATTCTTTCAACTCAATAGCAGTATGCTCTCGCCGGTCAAATACAAATAGCACCTCACGTCCATCGCGTGTAAACACGTGGTCCGGAAGTGTTTCAATAACTTCACGGTGAATGCCATGAATTTTCGGCTTGTGATTGCGGAAATCAACTTGATAACTCTTGCCATGTATCGTGACAAATGGCCAAGCATCCTCGATGATCTTTTCCGTCTCAGGCTTACTGACATAGCGGGTATCTAGGCCTGCTTCTTGCATGATAACCCACAGATTGTCGTCAATCTGTTGCGGATCGGTCACATCTGGCGGAGCAGCTTGGTCGATCATGGCCTCGAGCTCACGCTGTGTCATTACTTTGATTGGTGTTGCTGACCGATGATTCAGCTGTTCAAGCTCTTTTTTTAGATCACGTAGTCGACGCTGCGCTGGACCGGGATGCTGCATTGCGTATGCGATCACCTCACGGCGCACCTCTGGAGATGGCGTGATGGCAGTTTCTCTCAACTGATGCGTGTCTTCGCCAACAATATGCTCAATTTCTTGTCTGAGGGGTCGTCCGTTTCGCCAGACAATTCCGCCTTCGGTCCACTGCGTCATAGCGATGGCCGCGTCGCCAAGCATGTGAAGATCAGGGAGTGCTGTCACCGACTCAATAATATCAATTGTTTCCAGTTCTCCCCGCCTTCGACGTTCCATGCGGTATGGCGAACCAACCACAAATGGCGCCTGACGTCTATCGACAACACTCCGGTTACTCAGCTCAAATACGGTTTCATCACCTTCGTCAGTCAAGAGTCGATAGCCAACGCGTCCAATTCTTCTATAGACATGTTCGATATAGCCAGCGTAAATACACGATCGTAACTCCGGTGTATGTTCATCGGTCGCCACGATAAGTTCCTTGCCATCTACGCCCAACAGTCGACACAGCCGCTCAAATAATTCCTCAGCTCGACGAAAGTTCTTGCTATCGATACCAAGTTGCTTCAATTGATAGTCAGTCTTTTCTCGTGTCTTTGTAAATAATTCGAGCTGCATGAGCACGTCAGACGAAGACTCCTCAGTAATCTCGCGCCATTTCCGACTGGCAAATTTGTCGTAGAGTGGCAGACCTCCCGTTTCGATCACCGCCGCTATCGCTGCCACCATCGTGCGGATGTCGGTGTTCATCTGCTCGGCCTTAACCAGCATGCGACCTAGCTGTGGACGAACCGGGTATCGATCCATGCGCATACCTAGTTCCGTCACTTGGTTGTTGTCGTCAAGTGCTCCGAGTGTTCGTAGCGATGCTTCTCCGAGCACGATGAGTTCTGGCGGCACCGGCTCTGGCGGAATATCAAGCTCAGCAAATCGTTCTCCCATAGCAGCGAGCCGTAGTATGTGACGCGACACATCACTTCTCAATATCTCCGGAATCTCATACTCATGGCGCTGCGCCATAGATCGAAACTCACTCTCGGCATTTGGCTTAGTTAGTACGTGTATGCCTTCGCTTAGCCTGCCACCGCGACCGCCCTGCTGCTTCAAGGCCGATTTAGAGATAGGGCGGCTAAACAATCCTTCGTGCCCACGCTTATCGATCTCAACCATGCGCGCTTGTCCGTCGGAAATAACACAATTAATGCCGCTGATCGTCAGACTTGTTTGGGCGATATTGGTTGCGACAACAATTTTGATAGGCGGCGTACTTTCACAGGCCGCATGTTGCTCCCGCTCAGACAAACGACTATAGAGCGGGTAAATTCCCGCCTGCGTCAAGATATCCTTTGGCAATAATCGCCTGAGTTCATCAATGAGATCCCGAATCTCACGCTGTCCCTGCTGAAATACAAGTACGCCCTTGCCCTCTGACGCATATTTTATGGTTTGCTCGAGAACCGTCGAGTTTGGCTCTTCGATATAGGTGATCGGATAGGTACGACCGGGCACCTCGATAATCGGTGGCATGGTTTCGGTTACTTCTGAGAAATACTGCTGGAGGCGCTCAGCGTCCATTGTAGCGCTAGTGATTACTAGCTTGAGGTGTGGACTACGAGCTAGCTCTCTCTTATATAGCGCAAGCAAAATCGACATATTGGCATTCCACTCATGCACTTCGTCGACAATTGCCAATACATCCTGCCTGTCGCGAGGCCTATGCAGCTGATAGACTAGTTGTAGTCCGTCGGTGTACATCGAGATACGCGTATTTGGCGTAATTGTACTTTTTTCGGCAGTCTGATAGCCGACGATATCGGGCGGCAACTCAGGCATAATCTGGCGGATTTCGTAACCAATACGTTCAACCACCTCGCGCGCTGCGATGCGTCGCGGCTGCGTATGCTCAATAACTTGTCCCATCTCTAGGCCAATCTTTGGTAGCTGCGTACTTTTGCCGCTGCCCGTCTCGCCGACCACAATCACTACCTGATTCTCACGGATAGCATCGGTGATCTGCTGTTTGTGCTCTGCAATGGGGAGATCAAAGTATTCGGGTTTGACAAACTCGCCATACTGATACGGCGTCCAAAGTTGCCGACCGAGGGGTACTTCTTGACCGGGAGAGCGTTCTCTGCTCATACTGCCTTTCGCCCACCCGTCACTGTTTTTATTATGCGCCTACCGTCCAGTTGCCGGTACGGTATCTGTCCATAGTCGGTCTACTTCTACTCAGTTTTGCTGTCAGATGCGGGGACTTCAGCTGATTCTTGCTCGCCCTCAGCCGCCACTTCACTCTCATCTTGAGCGTCCCCGGCTGCTGCTTCGTTTGCTGCCTGAAGAGCACTTGGTTCGTAGACCGAAGCAACGACAAGGTCCATGATAGATGGTTTCTCGGTTTCCTCATCCTCATCAGCGTGTCCATCGCTATGCTCGACGATCTCAACACCCTGCGGCAGCACAATGTTGCCCACGGTTACACGATCGCCAGCCTCGGCTAACTCAAGGATAGAAACTTCAAGTGCCTCTGGTAGATCCATCGGCAAAGCTTTGACCTCTAGTTTTTCAATGGTCTGGAGCACTACTAGTCCCGCGCGCTCAGCAGCTGATTCACCCTCGCCAACCAATCGTACTGGCACCTCAGCATGGACTGGTTCATCGGCTCTGACTGCGTGAAATGCCACATGACGAATCACACCGTGCTTTGCGGGGTCATACTCAACACTTTTTATCATGGCAATACGCTTTTTTGCACCGGTCAAATTGACAGGCGTATGCTTGCCGGCCGATGCAACCACCTTTCGCACTTCACCCGCATCAGCCTGTACCGATTGCGGCTCCATGCCGGGTCCATATACAACCGCAGGGGTCAATCCCTGTGCACGAAGCCGTGCAACTTTCTTTCCATGTACATCGCGTGCCTCAATCTTGAGACTAATTTTATCTCCCATACTTCTCCTTTCGGGTACCTTTTCGGAGGTAAGTTGTTGTCCCTACTAGTATATCATGCCTAGGTGGTCTCTATGTTATAATAGAGTGCATGGAAGGATTCATCAATCTTATAACTGGCTTTGGGGTGTTCGCAATTCTTTTTGTGATATACGCGGAATCAGGGCTTCTGATCGGCTTTCTATTTCCTGGCGACAGCCTGCTTTTTATGTCGGGATTTCTCGTTCAACAGCAGACGCTGAATATCAACATTCATCTCTTTGTGTTTCTCCTTTTTCTCGCGGCAGCGCTGGGCGAGAGTACGGGCTATCTCTTTGGAAAAAAGGTGGGGAGAAAACTATTTGAGCGACCAAATACACGGTTCTTTCGCCGAGAAAACTTGGTTCGAACTGAGCAGTTTTACGAAAAACACGGTCCGATAGCCATCGTGCTCGCCTGTTTTGTTCCTATCGTCCGAACGTTTGTGCCAATTGTTGCGGGTGTCAGCAAAATGAGCTATCGGCAATTTCTCCCCTACAACATACTCGGAGCTGCACTCTGGACGGTGAGTTTCACCTACCTTGGCTACTTCGCAGGTGATTTGCTAAAAAAGATGGGAGTAAATGTCGAAATTGCAGCACTCATCATCATCTTTCTCTCTATCTCGCCGATGCTCTACCACGCGTTCAAAAGCCCCGAGCGCCGCAAAGGCTTGGTAGAAGGCACTAAGCGCGAAATCCGTATTTTACTACAACGAAATAGCAAGTCGTAAGACATGCTATAGTATTCTTAGTCCCGCGACGACACATTGACAGCCTGGCGCTCATCTTAGAAGTGATGACCGATAATGGTGCGTAATAGCTCACTGGCCGAGTGTCTGTCGCGGGACGCTCAACACTACAGCATTTCTTTGAGATATTTCCCCGTAAAACTGGCGGAGATTTTTGCTATCTCTTCGGGGGTGCCCTGCGCTACAATTGTACCACCCCCCTGACCGCCCTCTGGGCCAAGGTCAACGATGTGGTCGGCACATTTTATCACTTCGAGATTGTGTTCGATAATGATCATCGTGTTACCACCTTCAACCAGTTTCTGCAAAATCTCAAGCAGCTTTTTGACATCGTGGGTATGGAGACCGGTCGTCGGTTCATCGAGAATATACAGTGTTTTGCCAGTACTGCGCCGACTCAGCTCGCTGGCGAGCTTGATACGCTGTGCTTCACCACCACTAAAGGTTGTGGCCGGCTGACCCAGTTTGATATAGCCAAGACCTACCTCATTGAGCGTATCGAGTTTACGCGCAATCGAGGGTACATTGGCAAAAAACTCACAGGCTTGTTCAACTGTCATATCCAGAACATCACTGATTGTCACACCCTTATATTTTATTTCGAGCGCTTCTCGGTTGTATCGCTTGCCTTTACACTCATCACAGGTTACATAGACATCAGGGAGGAAGTGCATCTCGATCTTGATAACCCCATCACCCTGACAATTTTCACACCGACCACCTTTGACATTGAAACTAAATCGCCCTGCTTTGTAGCCGCGAATATTGGCCTCGGGGGTACCGGCAAACAACTCGCGAATCGGAGTAAATACACCGGTGTAGGTGGCGGGGTTCGACCTTGGTGTACGACCAATGGCTGACTGGTCAATCACTATCGCTTTATCGAGATGCTCGATCCCCTCAATATTCTCATGTGCACCCGGAACTTCTTGCGCACGGTGAAGTCGCGCCGATAATTCTTTGGCCAAAATATCATTGACTAGCGTCGACTTACCGCTTCCACTTACTCCTGTCACGACCGTCAAAATACCCAGAGGAAATACGACGTCAAGATTTTTGAGATTGTTTTCTTTTGCTCCCCTGATAATAACTGCTCGGTCTTTTTGAAGTTTACGGCGCGTGCGCGGCAAGGGAATCGTTTCTTTGCCTGAAAGATACTTCCCGGTGATACTTGCTGGATTCTCGGCAACCTCTTTTGGTGTTCCATGAGCCACAATCTGCCCGCCATGCACGCCAGCGCCCGGCCCAACATCGACGAGATAATCAGCGTGGCGAATCGTGTCTTCATCGTGTTCGACAACAAGTACCGAGTTACCGAGGTCACGCAAATGCTTGAGCGTGCCGATCAGTCGATCATTATCGCGCTGGTGCAGTCCGATTGACGGCTCATCAAGTACATAAAGTACTCCTTGTAACCCAGAGCCTATCTGTGTCGCTAGGCGAATACGCTGCGCTTCGCCACCGCTGAGAGTGTTTGCAGCACGTGATAATTCGAGGTAACTCAGGCCAACATTACTCATAAAGCCCAGACGCGCCATGATCTCTTTGAGAATCAGCTTTGCTATCACCATTTCATCGTCAGTAAGCTTCAACGCATTAAACAGATCAATCGCATCGTCAACACCTAGATTGCAGATATCCATGATAGATAAGTCATGTACTGTCACCGCGAGCACCACCGGTTTGAGACGAGCTCCATGGCAGGCATGACATTCACGCTCACGCATGAACCGTTCGATGTCTTTACGCATAAACTCGCTCTCGGTTTCTTTGTGCCGTCGCTCAAGATTCGGGATAACACCCTCGTAGGTACTATCATAATAACGACCACCATTCAAAGTGATCCGATATTTTTGACTCCCCGTCCCAAACAAGACTTTTTGCAAATCGTCAGGATGAAGTTGTTTCACCGGCACCTGCACGCTAAACCCATGCGCTTCAGCCACTGTTGCGAGGCGTTTCATATACCAAGCATCGCTATTAACTCGGTTATACGGCCGGATGGCTCCCTCGGCAATGGTGAGATTGGGGTTAAATACAAGATCAGGATCTATCTCTAGTCGACTCCCCAGCCCCGTACAAACCGGACAAGCGCCTTGTGGTGCATTAAAACTAAATAGTCGTGGTTCCAACTCAGGTATATCCTCACCGGGATGGTCGATACAGGCATAGCGTTGGCTAAATGTATGCAGTGTATCACTATCGGCATCGAGCAACTGCACTACACCTCCTGCGATATCAAGCGCTTGTTCGGTCGACTGCGTGACTCGACTCACGGCATCCTGACGAAGCACTAGTCGATCAACAACTACTTCAATATCGTGCTTGAAGCTTTTTTGTAGTTCTGGAAACTCGTCGAGCGCATACACAACACCGTCAACACGTACTCTTGCAAATCCGAGGCGTCGATACTGCTCAGGAATATGAGCGAACTCACCTTTTTTTTGATTTACGATAGGAGCCAGTATCAGCAATTTACTTCCCTCAGGAAGTTTCATAATTTCATCAATAATTGCCTGAGGGGTGCGGCGATGGACCGCTTTGGCACAAACAGGACAATGCGGTACGCCGATACGAGCATAAAGCAAACGCAGGTAGTCATAGATTTCAGTAACGGTCGCAACAGTACTGCGCGGATTACGGCTCGTCGACTTTTGGTCTATCGAAATAGCCGGGCTGAGACCGTCGATGCTATCAACATCAGGCTTATCCATGATACCGAGAAACTGCCTCGCGTAGCTACTCAATGACTCAACATAGCGACGCTGACCCTCAGCGTAGATGGTGTCAAAGACAAGCGAGGACTTACCACTCCCGCTCAGACCAGTTACTACCACCAACTGATCTCGAGGAATCTCCACGTCGACATTCTTCAGATTATGTTCTCTCGCACCACGAACACGAATTACTTCTGACATGGGTCTACATTGTACAGTAGTATGTCATTTTTTTCCAGACCTTAGGCACTATCCGTGGTGTAGATATTGCTTATAGTTGCATTATTTTGACATATTTGCTACATTGTTTCTAATTAGAAGTTGTGAAATCCTATGAACAAACGTATTCTCATACCAGCCGCCGCTACTGTCATCGCCTTGATAATTTTAATGCAAGCTCCGGTCGCCGACGCCCTTCTTACCTTCATTGTCACCGGTATCGTACCGGGAACAAGCGTCGCACTGCCATTTTGGGCTATTGTGACAATGAGCACGATGCTCTCTTTGATAGCTATTGTGGTTCTTGTCGATGACATCGCACTCGATCGTCAGAAGTCAAAAGCATCCTCAAAACAGGCTACAAAAATGCCTCGTCGACGCTATAGCCATATTTAATCTTCGACTGGAATAATCGATTCGGCCCAAAGTTGCAACTCCTGAAGAATAAACTGACGAGATTCGTCGACTGATTTTGCAAGTCGATGATACGCAGTCATAAACTGTGGCAGTTGTGCACGGAGACGATTTGCTCGCCACTGTTCCCAATCGTTTGTCTCTGATTCACTGAGGGTGCGCGGATAGTTTCGCGCCTTGTAGTGCAAGAGAAGCGGTGCCAGCCTCTCGTCATTGAAGTCGGGATGGAAATCAGCAAGTTCTGATTCGGTCGCATTTCGCACCGCCTCGACACGCAGACGATCATGATCACCAAGGAAGCTATCATAAAGCTGACCTTCGGGGTCGGGGCAAGCTTTATAGGCCGGTTTGCTCTCATAAAGTGAACGAATATTCTCAGCAAATTCCGGATGGGCAAGCAATAGTTTTTTGTGACGCTCTATCGTTTGAGCATCGAGTTCAATTTTTTTCCATCCGTCTCCCTGTTCGAGCACTCCAAGCGGCGCAACCGCAGGAGCGCGGTTATACTGAAGTTCCTTGACAGGCAGTGCCACAAACTCTGGCTTTTGACGCTCCTCCCAAGAAGCAAAAAAGGCAGTGGTCCGCTGCTTGCCCGTCATAGTCATAAACGGTGTAGGATCGTGACGCAAATCATAGACCACTACATTGCCATTTGCACCCGACGTCAGAGGAAAAGCCACCGTCGTCTTAGCATAGGCTTTGTCGTAGCGCCCGCTGGTATAGACAAATGGTTTTTTGTCGTCGAGATTGATGAGTTGTTGTACCGCCCGCTTATCGCGCATCTTTAAGAGGTAGTCAAACAATTGTGGTTGGCTCGTCTTTATCAGCCGAGTAATGTCGATGAGAGCGACAACATCTGCCAAAGCATCGTGTGCGTTCTCGTGCACAATGTTATTTGCTTTTGTGAGTAGCTCCAGACGATTACTTGGCTCGCCCTTATCGTCAGTTGGCCAAATGATACCCTCAGGCCTCAGTGCGCGAGTCATACGCACCACATCGAGCATGTCCCAGCGGCTTCTGCCGTCCTGCCAACTCCAGCTATACGGGTCATGAAAGTTACGCCAGAGGAGATGGCGAATGAACTCATCGTCAAAGCGAATGTTGTTGAAGCCAACCATGATCGTATCGGGGGTCGCTATCTCCTCTGAGAACAGCTTTGCAAACGCCGCCTCGCTATAGCCCTCGCTGACGGTCTGCTGCGGTGTGATTCCCGTCACCATCAGCGCATCAGGACTCGGCAGGGTGTCGTCGTTGAGCGTCACCAAGATATTGTAAGGCTCGCCGATGAGATTGAGATTAAGATCAGTTCGCCGCCCAGCAAACTGCATGATGCGGTCCTCGCGCGGGTTTAACCCGCTCGTTTCGAGATCATAAAAGAAAAATGTCTGCGCCATACTGCTACTAGTGTATCAAAAAACACCCCTATAGGGTGCTATGAAGTGATAGGCCAAGCCGTATCAGAGAGGTGAGAGGTAGTGGTGGGGGTGCGAGATGCACCCCCACCACACCCCTGTCGGAAGACGGTGATCACCCGTGGCGATCCCTATCTTCCGCTATTCGGTTATTGCCCGCTTACCGGTACGGGCCCCGGGTGCCGTTGTTCAGACGGCGGCTGTTTGCCTTTACGGCGAGGGGGACGCGAGTCCTTGAGTGGGGTCATCCGTCGCGGAGGAGCGCTTTTCTTTGCTCCTCGTTCCTCTTGGATGGCGTGCACTCTGCCCTACTGACAGCGCGGTGGTGTCAACTACTTGGTGTTGACCACCCCGGTACATCGGGTGTTACAACCCGATGACCGGATCAAGCATACCATCGGAGTTCCTCCTTTCGAACGAGACGCTTCCGACGAGAGCGCACAGAGATCGGTACGGGGAGTACCGATCTAGCCAAAACCAGCAGTCGCGGAGCTAGGCTCCTTGACCACTGGCATTCGCCAACCCCATCGCTGGGTATTGGTGCGCGGCGCTTGCGCGGGACGGTCGCCGGCGTGGAACATCCAGGCCGGGAGGTTGATCCCAATCATCCAAAGCATGAGAGGAGAGATTTCACCCCCTTTCTATAATCAAGTGGCTAGTATCTCTTCTCTGTTGGGGCGTCCGTGCCCCTCGCTCCACCCGGGAGCTATCAAGCGACATCGGATTTCACCGATCTCACCTCATAGCTCCCGAGTACAATACAGAACAATTTCTCTGATACGACTTGGTAAATGGCGTCTGCACGAGGGGTTTCCTCACAGAACATGAATCATTATAGCACTTAGTTGAATAAATGTCAATATGTTTTTATTCTATTTTGTAAGATTACTGCTCGACAAGTGTAAACTGAGGCGAATCGCCAATCTGAATCATACTGTCGCCTCTCGCACCCATACGCGCTAATTCGTGGCCGATACCAAGTCGTTTCATGATATCACGGAGACGGTTGAGACTCTCGAATTGATCGTAGTTGGTGCGGATAGCGAATTTCTCGATCTTTTCACCAGCTACCCTATAAACACGGTTATCCTCATCGTATTCCACTTTCCAGCGTGCAGACGCTGCGTGATCTGGGAGACTAATGACAACAGGTTGTTCGGGCTCATCCTCTTTTATTGGTTCACTACTCTCACGGACTTGCTGGACTTTGACACGAAGTGCCCGTAAAACCTCAGTAATACCCTGGTGGGACTGAGAGGAAATCACAAAAATATCTGTCGAAGGAGAGACCACTGTGCGGAGTGCATCTCGTTGCATGGCAATCATTTCATCATCTAGCCCCTCACACTTTGTCAGCGCTATTACCTCAGGGCGGTTCACAAGTTCCGGACTATAACGCTCCAGTTCGTTTCGAATTGTTGTATAGGCGGCTGCCACGTCATCACTGTAGGCATCGATGAGATGGAGCAACACCGCCGTCCGCTCAACATGACGCAGGAAAGCATCGCCGAGGCCCTTTCCTTCGCTTGCACCCTCGATCAAGCCAGGGATATCTGCGATCAGAATGCTTGTACCATCACTATCTGCCACACCGAGATGGGGAGTCAAGGTCGTAAATGGATAGTCGGCGATCTCAGGACGGGCATTGCTGACAACAGAGAGAAACGTCGATTTTCCTGCGTTTGGAAAGCCGACGAGGCCAACGTCTGCCAAGAGTTTCAGCTCAAGCTCAGCCACAAAACCTTCGCCCGGCTCACCAAGTTCAGCCATACGGGGAGTTTGGCGAGTCGATGATTTGAAGTGCGCATTACCAAAGCCACCTCCACCACCCTTAGCGATAATGGCCTCTTGGCCTGGATACGTCAGATCGGCGATTACCACTCCCTCACGCTTGACAAGTGTACCGACAGGCACCTTGACCAACAGATCAGTACCCCATCGCCCAGCCATTTTTTTCTTGCTACCATTGACGCCATTTTCGGCCTTTAGCTCTGGCTTATAACGAAAGTTAAGCAGGGTATTGAGCTGCTCTGTGGCAACAAAAACCACATTACCGCCTCGTCCCCCATCGCCACCATCTGGACCACCTTTATCAACATAAATCTCATGCCGAAAACTGACGGCACCATCGCCGCCTTTGCCTGCCTGTATTGTCACTGTTGCTGTATCGACAAACATATCTGTTACCAGTATAGCAAAACTGCCTCGTTTTTGACTGAGAGGCAGTTTTTTATTGTTTTGTTATTTAGGTCTAATGAATATATTTATACATACCGCTGGTTGCTTCACCCCAGGAGATTGTACCAAATCCAACACGGTTCCAGCCTCCACCCCAGCGATACCCGTTCATCTCCGAGATCGAGATCGATACCCCAGGTACAATACTTTCGACAATTGCAACGTGTCCGTAGCCGCCGCCGTTTGCCATCACCGCTCCCGGAGTAGGATTGCCGTCGACGAGATAGCTTGACGAAGCTGCACTATATGCCCAGGTGTTGGCATTGCCCCACATACCACCAACCGGATTACCCAGTTGCAAACGGCGCTCATAGGCGTAGAAGGTACACTGACCCATGCCGTATCTGTTGCCAGGGGAAGCACCTGCCGTCCAGTAGTAGGCGGTACCGTTTGCTTGACCGCCGCTATAGGTAGCGTAGTTATAGTTATAGGTAACAGCGCGTCGTGGTGCAACGTAACCCGGCTGTTCTGTCGCCGGTAAATCACCACCGGGGATAAGAATACGCGAACCCACTACAGGAGTTCCCGTTACTTCAAGATCATTATAAGTGATGAGTAGCTGTTTATCTGCCTTGTACTTCGCGGCAATACTATCAACTGTATCTCCAGACTTAACAGTGTACAAAATACCGTCAGTTGGCGGAATAGTAAGCGTTTTTCCAGGGGCAACAGCATCTGAAGTAAGATTATTTGCCCATTTTACCGTCTGAGCTGAGATATTGTATCGCTGGGCAATGGTAGGAATTGTGTCACCTGCAATAGTTGTATACTGCTGAGGCGTGCGTCCATCTGCTGTTGGCTGCACAATCTGTGGCTTACTGATTGTATTGGTATCGGTCTGAGCAAGAGTATTTTCGATCGAAAGAGACTGAGAAAGGCTCAGCACGTTACCAGCAACCGGCAGCTCTGTTCTCTCTGCAATCGTCGCCCCTACACTTGTTGCCAACATAGAGTCGACCGTAGGCTGAGAAACATCATTGAGGGCGGTGTTGCCCGTCAAACCGCTTGTAGAAGCTAACGCCTGACGCTGTGGCGGCTGATACGTCATCGCTACAACAGATACGATGAGCAAAAATACTCCCAGATAAGCTGAGAGCGACGAAAGCGAAAACGGAAAACGAGATGACGAACGGCGTTTTTCAGTCCGCGTCGTATCAGATATCGGTGTAAGCACTCGGGCCTTGAATTGCTTCAGAGCCATTCGTTGATTACGAATAACGATTCTCCTGTGAAACCATTGCTGGAATCACGCTACCCCACTCTGTCTTTCTCCTCTCGCAAGGGAGGACTGGCGCGCGCGTGTCGACCGATGTTATCAATTGATATTAGTAAAATCTTTGCTTATTTCGGCGGCCGTTCGACATTTAAAGGTAGGCAGCATCGCCGTTATACATCAGTACACTGGACGATACATGCTCCACCATTGTAGCAAGCCTGAGCATCATATGTCAAGGTTCCCTAAAGGGTACTGCAGAGTTTTTGACAATGAGTTTGAATATTCGCTTCATGTTCAGATTGGGTTTTTGCAAAGTAAATCACACCATCGTCTCCCGCCAGAAAGAAGAGGTCATCACCCCGTGCAGGGTCTGCCACCGCCTTTAGGGCGCCCAGTCCTGGTGACGCGATCGGTCCAGGAGGAAGTCCAGCGTGGATACGAGTATTATAGGGAGAATCGACATCGACGCTTGGTGGGATGCCTAACTTATCAGCCCCGTAGATAAACGTCACATCAGAACCAAGTGTCATACCAAGTTCCAAACGGCGATAAAACACCTGCGCGATACGTCGTTGGTTTTCTTGACAGGTTTTCAATGACGCCTCAGTAGTCTTATTTGAGCAACCAAGTTCCCGTTGAACGATCGACGCCAAAGTGATGGCTTGATAGAGCGTCAGACCGCGCGCTGTGTACTTATCGATCAATTTATTGGACTGGAGCTGGGAATATAATTCATCAAACGCAGTGCTAAGGACCGTCTCTGGCGAGGCATCTGTCGGCACATAATAGGTCTCTCCAAACACATAGCCCTCGAGTGAAGTACCGGCCGGTTTACCTGCAAACAGCGGTCCACTCCTAGGTGTTTCAATCGCGGTCTTTATTTGCTCACGAGAAAAGCCAAATTTTGCAAGCTGTGATGTGATATCTCTCCCGCTCGGACGGAATGTCGAAGCTGAGAGTGTTTCGCCAGGATAAAAGGTGATCACCTTGAAATCATTACACCCCTTTTGCAGTGTATCGACAATTTCCTGCACACTCTGGCGAGGAGCAAAGCGACAACTACCAGCCTTGAGTTCGCTACGTGTCAGCTTGATGTAGAGCGTGAACGCAAACTCATCGCGTATTAGATGCGCGCTTTTCAGCGTGCGAGCGATCTGTGCCGAACTACTGCCCTGCTCGATCACAACCGATACGCGTCGGTCATCACTAGTGTCAACAGGTTTTAGTTGTTCATGGTACCAGGCATAGGAGGCCCCCGCCGTTGCTACAATGAAGCTGGCTGCAACGAGCCAAAGCCATTTTAGGCTTTTGTGGGAAGGTGCTGGACTTGCCTTCTGGCGTACGGGTGCACCGACAGATGATGGTGGGCGGGAAGCCGAAACCGCCGGACGCGGTAATTGTGCTAGTGTTGGTTGAGTTGGTGCAGGTTGGGGAGTTGTAGGAGAAGGCTTGCGCACAGGTCGTTTAAATCCGTCCATACTGTTGCTCCAAATAATCTTGTAGTATGAGGCTCGCCGCGAGAGCATCAATATCACCCTTTTGATAGGGTTTGCCACGTGATCTCACTATCTCTTCAGCTTTAACACTTGTCAACGACTCATCCTGAAAGATCACCTCTTTTCCTATCGATTCGATTTTTTTTGCAAATGCTTCGACACTCTTGGTCTGCTGCGTTGTCTCTCCTGATTGATTGCGTGGGTAGCCGATAACGATCGTACTCACTTTTTCTTGGTTGACGATACGTGTTATTTGCTCTAATTCGCTACCGTCGACCAAAAGTGTATCGTAGGCAATAGCAATACGAATGTTGTTCTGTGCAATCGCCACCCCTATGCGTTTCTCGCCGACATCGAGGGCAAGCAGGGTGGTGCTAGATGCCATTTACCTTAAACTCAACCTGTATACGCTTGGTATCATTTGGGGCTTGGTTTACCCAAAACGGCGAAAACTTGATATCAGCACTCTCGATGCCGTTGACTGCCTGGACGCGCGATTGAATCTCACCGTATTTCCTGCCCTTTGCAAACTCTTTGATGGCGTTTTCATCAATTCTTGGGCCGACCTTACCATTCGTTGAGATAGATGCGGTGAAATTACCGTTATCGACCGCATTGACATTTGTGAGTGACAGCGCAGCAAGGCCATTGTCATATACTTTCTGGTCTGTTTTGCCATCGATTTGCTGTGCAAAATAGGCATCGAGATACTTTGTTGCCTCACTCTTGGGGATAGCAGTCAGAGAATACCCCACACTCCCAGCCAATGCACCCTTACCATCAGGGGCCTCGGCTCCGACAGCGGGACTTGCTTTTACCGCAGTCGCATCTGTTTTGAATGAACTTTCGACGATAATATAATCGCTTCCGAAGTCACTGACAAGTTGTTTCTTTGCTTCATCACCGGTCGAAGACTGTGTCACCTGACCCTGTACGGCATCGATATCGCTCTGCTGTACGGCAGTGACAGTTTTGTCGGTACCGCCAGAAGTAGCGCCACTAAAGGTAGCCGTCATCCCTGAACCCGATAGGCTGCCAGTGGCGGCATTGTACTTGGTGCCGCTTTCGGCAGCGGTCACACTACCCGTAGCGGTTCCGGCACAGGCAGTCGGGAAACATCCTGGACCAAAGGTGCTCGCAGGAACACTCACCGCTGTATCAGTAACAAAGATAAGCCCCCCCGTGCTGGTCAATTGTGTTCCAGCCGGGATGGTTGTTGCACTCAACGACTGATGCGAGAACTTAACGCTTCCTATGGCCTTATCACCAACGTCCTTCTTGCCTGTCGCTGTAAACGGTATCGAGATATCTTTTTTGAGAGTCTTGGTCTCGGCTTTTATGGTTCCGGCTTTTAGATCAGTGCCTGCTGTCGCCGTCAGTGTTACGCGGCTATTCAATGCCGTATCAGTAGTGCGAGCGGTGATAATAACACGCGCCGATGGAGCAAAGATGATCGCCCAGACCAAAAAAAGTATGAGTGCTGCGACGCAGCCAATGATAAGAAATAATTTTTTGCGAAATCTATCGAAATTTGGAACTTTTGAGGCTGACTGTCTGACGACTGGGGTATCCTCTTTTTCGTCACCATCGGGCAAGGTTGCGGCCACCGCTGCCGCGCCGACACCACCTGCGACAGGTGTTGCTGATGTTGGAGCTTTCTCAGATAGCACTTCAGTCCCATCGATGATATCCTCGCCATCGTCAATCTCAAGCACGGGTATCTCGGGCATTTCTGGCTTGCTTTGGAGATTTTTTGCCACTGGGATACCAGCATTGCTCGCGAGCGCTACCAGCGCCGCGTTATTGGAAATAATAACAAGATGTTTGCCTTCGTGTGTTGCCGCACGCTGAACGAGTTTGAGGTTGACGGCACTCTGAATCGCCCCCACTCTTTTTGGAGGAACAAGCGCGACAACCTTTTGTTTTGCCGCCTTTACTTTGCCGATGATGGCAGTAATATCATCTTCGACATCAATATAAAGTACGTCTTTTTGCATTCTAACCTATATTCGTAGCATCCGATTTAGCTTTTCTTTGAGCGAATCAGCGTTACTAGTGCCTATCATTGTATCATATCCGACCCTTAGCAGGCCCATGGCGGTGATATACGTGTGGTCGCTTGCCTTTGCTGTCATATCTGTGATTCCCGCTACTTCACTCGGGCGAATTCGTTGAACAGACGGACGCTTGGTAAAAGGTAGCTCCTTATACCACTGGCGCGTTTCGAGCGCTTTTACGAGCTGTTCAAGGCTCGCGCCGCCTCCACAGAGTAAAATGCGATTTGGCAGGTGGTCAATCGAATCAAACTCTCCAAGTGCTAATTCGACACCGGCCAGCCACACCTCAAGTGTCTTGTCGATGGCCTGCTCAACATCTTTTTTGACTGATTCTTTGACATGCTCGTTATCAATATTGACCTTTAGCTTTTCGGCCTGATCATAGGAAATATTCATATCACCAGCAATCGTATTGGTGAAACTACGGCCGCCGATTCCAAACATTTTTGTCCCCTCGACCCCGCCGTCGTTTACCACTGCGATATCGGTCGTTCCGCCACCAACATCTGCCAAGATAGCAGTAAATGAACTATTGGCATCGGTGCCCAGCACACTGCGACTAACGGCAAAGGGTTCAGCGGCCACCGCTATTAGTTCGAGCGCCAACTCATCAGCAACCCGTTCGAGTGCACCAATATGCACCATCGGAGCAAATGCGGTATATATCTGCACCGCTACATCTTTGCCCTGAAACCCAATCGGATTGCTCACTTTGTAACCATCAATATGAATACTGACAAGTGCCGAGTTGACTAACTTCACCTCGACATCGTCATTACCTGTCTCGAGTGCTATTTGCTTTTGGGCTTTTGCGGCAGCGCGGGTTTGGACTTTTTCGATAATGAATTCCATTTCAGATTCATCGAGCGCTCGATCTGGCTGAGGACGACGATAGCGAATTGTGTGTGTGACACCTTTGACTAGTTCGCCAGCGATACCGATCACAACATGCTTACCACGCACACCCGCCTCGGTCTCAGCTTCCGCAAGTGCGGCCTCGCAGTTTTTGACGACACCCGCAATATCTGCGATCGCCCCAGAGTGCATGTCCGCTAGCTCCTGGTGCATTCGCCCGACACCCATGATTTCAATTGCATCGCCCTTAACACGAGCGATGAGCGCCTTGACATATTCAGTACCGATGTCTAACCCAACAATGACGTCATCCCCGGGTTTGGACTTCGTGGCGAGTTTTGATAGCGTTTGCTTGAATGTATCAAGTACCATACTTTGATGATTATACAACGAAACTGCTTGTGCCAGCAAATTAGTGTTGCCCGGCTATCCCCACTTCCCCGCTCCAGACAACCGGCCCACCGCTAACTGAATCAGCCTTCGCTCTTGGCGGGCCTTGGCCCGTTAGGGCCAACTGTCTGTCGGGAGAGGTGGGGATAGCCAGATGATAATGGATGTTATCTCAGCAAGGCTTTGATACGACGGATTCCGGCCGAACTAGCTTCTTCTTTAGTGATAACAAATACCTTGCCGTCTTCGCCGAGTTGACCAGTGTGATCAACGTGAGGACCACCACAGATTTCGATACTAAAGAGTTCGTCACCCTCGCCAGCCGAGTATACCTTGACAGTATCGCCATACTTGTCACCAAACGCACCAAGCGCACCCCTTGCGAATGCTTCGTCAGTCGGGAGTTCCTGCCAGCTCATCGGTAAATCTTTTTTGATGACATCGTTGACGATATCCTCAACACGTTTGATCTGTTCGGGCGTCATTTTTTCACTATGGCTAAAGTCAAAGCGTAGCCGCTCGGCGGTGATATTACTACCACGTTGGACGACATGATCACCGAGTACCGTACGGAGTGCCTTGTACATCAGGTGTGTCGCTGTATGGTATTTCTTGTGGATATCATCGTGTCCCTCAAGTCCACCTTTGAAGACGCCTTTTGCGGCGGTCTGACTGCGCTCACGCTGCTCTCGCATCTTGGCGTCAAATTGCGCCTGCCAGTCATCCGGCAGCGTGATACCTTGCTTGAATGCCTCTTCGACAGAGAGCTCGACCGGAAACCCATAGGTATCATAGAGCATGAATAGTTCGGTACCAGTTACACCTGATTGTGCAAACTTTTGCATCTGCTTGATGCCGTTTCGGAGCGTTTGACGAAATATCTTTTCTTCCTTCACGAGCACCGCTACAACTTCATCGCGGCGTTCGGCCACTTCAGGAAAGTCGTCATGGTACAGATCGGCGATAACGGGCACCACCTCCTGGAGGAAGTTTTGCTCAATACCAAGGTCGAAACTATAGCGGATGGCGCGGCGCAGCAGGCGACGCATAACATACCCTTGCTCTTTATTGCTTGGCACACAGCCATCGACGGCCAAGAACGTTGCCGAACGCAAATGGTCAGCGATAACACGCATACTCTCGGTGTGTGACTCATAGTTTTTACCACTTAGCGCCTGAAGTTTTTCGATGATCGGCCAGATGAGACTGATCTTGAACATATCAGGATTATTGATGGCCGCAGCCGCGAAACGTTCGAGCCCAGAACCATGGTCGATATTTGGTTTCTCGAGTAACTCAAACTTGCCTTCAGCGACTTTTTTGTACACCATAAAGACGTTGTTGCCGATCTCGATGAAACGACCACAGTCACAGTTCGGATGGCAATACTCACCGTAGCTCGTATCGTGCTCGACAAAATCAAACTCATAAAACATTTCGCTGTCGGGGCCACAGGGATCACCAACCGGCGTTTTGGCTTCGTTGCCATTTCGGCTCCACCAGTTTTTTGTCCCGTCGTAATAAAATATCCGTTCACCCTCGTGTATACCGCGCGCATAGCCATTTGCCTCAGAACCAATATCTGCGGTGCCGGTGGATAACCCCTTACCGCCAAAAAGTCGCGACCAGGTTTCGGCAGCTTCAGTGTCCTTCGGAATACCGAATTCGTCGTTACCGATGTAGCAAGTGATGTATATCTTGCTCAGGTCTAGCTTGACGATGTCGCTGATAAACTCAAACATCCACTCGATTTGCTGAGTTTTACCATAGTCACCCAAACTCCAGTTGCCGAGCATTTCAAAAAACGTCGTGTGGCGATTGTCCCCAATGTCATCGATATCTTGCGCTCGCAGACACGTCTGGCTGTCTGTAATTCGCACACCTTTAGGATGCGTCTCGCCGAGTAGATACGGAATCATCGGCTGCATACCACTGCCGGTAAAGAGTGTGGTGGGATCGCCACTGAGCACTAGCTGCGCACGCGGGACAACTGCGTGACCGTGCTCAGCAAAGAAATCTAAATAAGCATTTCGTATTTCTTGAGCATTCATATCTGTTATTGTAGCATGTCCCTGACATTTACCGTACAAGCCCGCTTCCAAGACACACTTCATCGTTATAGATAACAGCAGATTGGCCAGGGGTCACAGCACGCTGCGGCTCAGAGAGATCGAGTAGTATGGTGGTGTCGTCCCCATACTTCAGCGCTGCCTCAACTAGCGCGGCGCGGTGACGGACACGAACCTTGTATGTCCCTTCTGGCGGCATGCTATTGATCCAGTGAACATGGTCAAGGCTCAGTTGCGCCCTCCATAGCTCTTGGCTATTGAGATTAGTGCTGACATAGACCTCGTTTTTTTCCATATTTTTCCCCACAACATAGTATGGTAGTCCGCCACCCACATCGAGTCCATGACGTTGCCCCAATGTGTAGAAAATTGCCCCATCATGCTGTCCGATTGTCTTTTTTGTCTGCTCGTCAATAATCAGCCCAGCATGCGTCTCGACATACTGGCTCAAAAACTCTCGCATACCGACGTTACCTACAAAACACACCCCCATACTCTCAGCCTTTTTTGCCGTCCAAAGACCCCTCTGGGCCGCCATGTCTCGCACCTCAGATTTCAAAAAATCACCGAGGGGAAACAGCACTTTCTTGAGTGCGTCTCCAGATATTCGACCGAGGAAATAGGTTTGATCTTTGTCCGTATCTTTTGCGCATTTCAACAGGCCATTTTCAACCCTCGCATAGTGCCCTGTAGCAATCATATCGGCGCCATCACCGAGCGCCGTCTCCAAAAAAAGTTTAAACTTCACCTCTTGATTACACATGATATCTGGATTCGGTGTGCGACCGGCTTCGTATTCGTCAATCATGTGCTGCACTACTTTTTCACGGTATTCTCGCTCAAAATCATAGACCCTGAAATCTATCCCTAACTGCACCGCTACTCGTTTAGCGTCAGCGAGATCATCTGCCCACGGACAACGCACACCCGGCAAATCTTGCGTCCAGTTCTTCATATACACACCTGTGACGTCGTAACCTTGCTCGACCAAAAGCGCTGCGGCAACTGACGAGTCGACGCCACCACTCATACCGACGTAGACACGGGTCATTAGTGCACTACTCCACCCGATACAACAATCAGTACTTTTACTAACTCGCTCAACGCCAAATACCAGCCCGTGGGCGTTAGCCACCACCAGGCTCCCCACTGGTTATCACTCGCTACCGGATGCGCGCGAAAGGTGATGGAGGGCGCCCGATGGCTAAACTCCATCACCGCACGCCGCTCATGGTAGGCAGATGTCACGACGATCGCCGATCTCACACTATATTTATCGAAGATATTTTTTGTTTTTACAGCATTTTGCTCTGTGGTTTCGCTCTGGTCTTCAATAACAATGCTACTTTCAGAGACACCAGCCCGAATGGCATGCTGCTGCATCACCTCAGCATTGCTAGGACCTGATTTGTCGGCCGCCGCGCCAGAAAAAATGATAAGAGGTGCCCAACCTGATTTATACAGAACAATCGCCTCGTCGGCCCGTGCCAACGTATCACCACCACTTACCGCTACAATCGCATCGGCTCTCTCACAACCCTTTGTCTCACTGGGTTTGTCGCCACAGGATTTCAAATCATTTGGACCCAAATAGGCTGAAATACCAGCGACAAGCAAGAAATAGCCGCCAACGATACTACAAATGATAATTATTTTTTTCATCGATCCATCCTCGCGCGCTCACTCAGAACGGCCTCAACAATACACTCAAGCGCTCGCTCGCACCCCAGCTTATCTGTACCCCCTCCCAACGTGATCCGTAAACTTCCATCAGCTACCGAAGGATCAAGCCCCAGTGCAGAGAGCACATGAGACCGGGTTCCCTTATTTGCGGCACACGCACTTCCTGTCGCCACAAAAACTCCCTTACTCTCTAGCAAAAAAACTATTCGTTCGGCATCGATATTTGGAAACGAAATCGACAGATAGTTAGCGAGACGGTGACGTTGGTTGCCAGAGATAACTGCATCGGGAAAGTTTTCGATGAGTCTAGACTGCATCATATCTCGCAACTCTCCCAATCGCACTACCTCTGATCTACGACCACCGACTGCCAATTCAAGAGCGAGCGCAAACCCAACCGTACCGGCAACTTGCTCGGTTCCGCTACGCAGCCCTCTTTCTTGACCGCCACCAACAATAAGCGGGTTCAGTCTGACATGACTATCGACCCACAACAGCCCGACTTGCTTGGGCCCATACAGTTTGGCGGCATTGAGCGTGAGCGCATCGACCCCGAGCCGTGCGACGTTGATGTCACAAAGTCCGGCGCCCTGGGAAGCATCGCTGTGAAAATACAGTGGTGTCTGATTGCCGGTAGCGTGGCGCTCACGTTTTACCTCTTGTATCACCTCACTAATGTCGCGAAGCGGCTGAATGGTACCAATTTCGTTGTTTGCGAGTGAGATACTGACGAGCACCGTATCCTCGCGTATGGCGGCTCGCACATCTGCAGCCTTAACTCGTCCGGTCGAATCAACCGCCACCAGACTATGCTCGTGCAGACGAGCGGCAGCAAGGACAGCGATATGCTCGATAGCGGTCGTCACGACGTGCCCGGTCACTCCTGCAAACATGAGATTGATAGACTCTGTGGCACCAGCAGTCATGATAATATCACTGCCTTTTGCCCCGATACATTCGGCGATGCGCTGTTTTGCCGCTTCATAGTCGTGACGTACCTCTATGGCAGGCGCATAGGGGCTAGAGGGGTTATAAAACTTCTCAGCAAAAAAAGGCAGCATTGCCGCCATGACTCGTTCATCAACAGGGGTAGCTGCAGCGTAATCTAGATATACGGTATCACTATTCACTGATTGTATTATACCAGTTTGGCACCGGTATCAGGGTCGAAGCCGTAGATCTGGCGTGCAACCTGCTCATAATAAAGTTTGACGGCGAGCATAAAATGCTGCAGCTCATCACCATCGAGGTAGCTGTAGCGAGCGCCCTCTTGTACTTTAAATATTCCCTTGTCATGGACCTCATAGCGAATAGTGCTCGTTTGCAGTTTACGCTTTTCGTTGATCCACTCTTCGTGCCAAATCCAGGTTCGCTCATCGAGATTGAAGAACTCTCGGCGATGTCCTTCGGGGACTGCTCCAAAGAGCTTCGAGCCTATTTCACTTTCGAGTCGTATGAGATCGCGCTCAGTTAGTGATTTTAGCGGACGATTTTTTGGAATATGCAGTAAATCAGCTTGATCAGGATCACCCGTCAAGAGTGAGAGTGCTTTCTGGAGGATATTTCCCATGAGATTGCTCTACCCTAGCCGGCTTTGGCGAGCCGCACGAAGATTGGTACCAACAGCGCGCGCATAGGTTGCATGCGGCGCCTCACCAATAGCAGCAGTCTCTGGCCCACGAGGAGCCGTTTGGTGAAGCGGTGCCGTGGCGGCTACGAGACGCCCGGCAGCCGAGCCGACCGTTTCGGTCAGGTGTGGCGCGCCCTCGATACGTCCCTCATCAATATCTCCAGGATCAACAACACGCTCATGTTCAGCAGCAGCACGCAGAGCTAGCTCAGTCAACACCCCTACAGGAGGGAGTTCAGCAGTTCGTAAGTCAGAGGGTTGGTCATGAGAAAATGGAGCCGTCCCGTCTGGAAAGGCTTCGTCTCTTGGTGTATGTGGTGTCATTACATCTGTCATGTCATTTTCCCAAACACTCTCTCGGCGTTGTCGGTAGTAGCCTGCTCGACATCCTCGACGCCTACTCCTTTGAGGGCAGCTTGGTGTTTAGCAACCAGACCAACATACGCTGGTAGGTTCATTTTACCACGGAAAGGCTTTGGTGTCAAGAACGGAGCATCTGTCTCGAGGACTATTTTTTCGAGCGGCGCCTCAGTATAGAGACGCTGTTGACTCTCTTCCTTTGTGAACGTACTGATGCCATTTATACCGACGAGCAGTCCCCGTTTTAGTCCTTGCTCAAGATTGTGCTGCGTATCAGTAAAACTGTGCATCACACCCCTGATGCCGCTAAAGGAATCAAAAATAGGCCAGAAGTCATCGTAGGCATCTCGCACATGGAAACTCACTGGTAAGTTAAACTCCTGTGCTAACGCCAATTGATCACGCAGTAGCTGCCGCTGCACCTCACGCGGGCTGTGTTCATAAAAATAATCAAGGCCGATCTCTCCAATAGCGATAATTTTTTTATGACCCTCTTCAAGAAGCTGGCGAATACCGGCAATGTTTTCGTCTTTACCATCGTGAGGATGAATCCCGACAGCCGCATAACAGCCCTCATGTGTCTCAGCAAACGCGACTGCCTCCCGAGAACTACGCACGGTTGTCCCAACACAGAGCATGACAACACCGGCATCACGTGATTGCCGATAAACATCCTCTCTGTTCTCTGGGTAGAACTCACTGTCGTGAATATGACAATGGGTGTCGATCACCATTAGTTTGCCTTTGGTGCGTGAGGGTCAGGGGTGTGGAGATATAATTTGGGAAAAAGTGGCGAGGCTTGCCCAGATGGTACAACTCCTGATTCAAACAGATTCCGAATCGCATCAGCGGTGGTGGGCATAAAGGGCGTGAGTAGATCGGCAATTTGTAGCAATGTGCTCACGGCGTGTGCCAAAACTTCTTCGAGGTGACCAGCAGCCTCAGGATCCTTCTCACGCAGTTTTGCAATTTCCCAGGGCTTGACGTGTTCAAGATATTGATTAAGTGAGCGCACCATCACCCATGTTTCATCAAATGCTTTGTTGAACTCGAGATCTTCGACGGCTTTGCGATATGGTCCCATGTCGTGCTCAGCCCTCGGCGCATCCCCGATCACCCCTGCCTGGTATCGCGTAATCATTGCCGCAACGCGCTGAACCAAATTACCGAGATCATTGCCTAGTTCGGTATTGTAGGCTGTCTCAAACTTTTCCCACGTAAAGTCACCGTCTTCTTGGGTAGGAATGTGCCTCATAAAGTAATAGCGAAAGGCATCAGTACCATACTGGGTGATTACTTCTGTGGGACTGACACCGTTCCCCAGTGATTTGCTCATCTTTGCCCCACCGACATTAACAAAACCGTGTACCAACAATACTTTTGGTAGCGATAGCTCAAGGCCCATCAGCATTGCCGGCCATATGCCAGCATGAAAACGCAGGATATCCTTGCCGATAACCTGTAGATCGGCCGGCCAATACTCTTGCCATGCGGGATTATCCGGATAACCAAGCACCGTGATGTAATTTGACAGCGCGTCGAGCCACACATACATTACCTGTGTATCATCCCCGGGAACACTGACGCCCCAGCTAAGATTTTTGCGCGGGCGAGATACCGAAACGTCCTGGAGACCATCTTTTATAAGCTCGAGGAACTCGTTTTTGCGAAACTCTGGTACAATCTTCATGCGCCCGGTTTCGATGACTTCTCGAATCTTGTCGGAGAATGCGCTTGTCTTGAAGTAGTAGTTCTCTTCACTAAGACGCTGGTAGGGCGCCTGGTGATCGGGGCAAGAACCATTGTTTTCGGTTGCTTCTTTGTCGGTCACAAAGTTCTCACACCCCTGACAATACCATCCCTCATACACGCCTTTATAGAGATAGCCCTTTTGCATTAGTTGTTGCCAGATGTACTGAACTGCACCCTTGTGATGACCGTCAGTGGTACGAATAAAATCAGTGTACTCAACATTAAGCGCCTTCATGAGTGATGCAAAATTGCCATACATGCTATCAACATAGGCTTGCGGCTCCATGTTGTTTTCGGCCGCTTTGGCAGCGATTTTGTTACCGTGCTCATCTGTCCCTACCTGAAAACGAACGTCACGACCGTTTTGGCGCTGATAGCGAGCCCAGGAGTCTGCCAGCGAATAATCAAGTGCATGCCCAATATGAGGTGTTCCGTTGACATAGGGTATTGCTGTACAGACGTAGAGTTTTTTTGCCATCACCTTTCATTATACCAGAGGTTCATATCAAATATTGATGGTGGTGATGCAGGCTACTACCGAGTGCTGCGTTAGTGAAGTATCGCAACAACCGCAAAGCGACCTGATGTATCGCCGCTGCTGTGCGAAAAATAGTTTCGATCAGTAGCCGTATTGACGTGTGATTCATAGATGTGACTTTCCTGAACACCCGCCTCAATTGCTCTCGCCCGGTTATATGCTTGCAAATCAAGATAGATGCCATCAGCCGTTTCATCGACAAATGGCTGCCATTCTGGGGTATCCTTATGCACGAAATAGTCTAGTCGATAGTTGGAACGCTTGACACTTGGCGCCATCCAGATTAGTAGATTACGAACATCGCTTCCCTGTTTCTCAAAATAACCAATTGTTTTTTGTAGTGTATTTGCGATCGAGGCATGACGACCAATATGAGCCAATGCTAGCGCCTCCGTCTGCGGATCGTAGATGACAGTGCCAATACAATCAGCTATCGGCAGAAATAGCCCCACTCCTTTTGACTGTGTGTAGAGGACGTCCGCGGATACGCCCAGTGTATTCGGCGCATCAACCTGGCAAATAGCGTCATACGCATTCTCATCATCATAGCTAATTATTTGGTAAACACACTGCCGATAGTCAATATCGACTTCTTTGCAAAACATCTGACGGTTTGTGACAATATCATTGGCGTGGCGATTGCCCTGCGCACGATCAAGCATTGTGCCATCCTGGCGCGATGAAACCGCTACACAAACTTTCTCGGGAAAACAAGTTGGTTGATCCTGCGCGATCATTTCTTTTTTACAACTCCTCTTTTTGATAGAAAATCGTAACTGTATGGCCATATGATGTAGATGACATAGAAATAATACACGGCGAGCATAAAGATATATAACAGCTGCCACCACCACTTGTTTTGTGCCCAATATTCTGAAGGGAAAGAAAATGAGAGGAGTAGGACGGTAATAGCCATAGCAATGATCAACCCATATGCCCAACCTAAAACCAAGATGTTGAACCACATCACAGCCTTCCTATCGTCGAACTCATATCTGGTATGAAGATGGGCGCGGTACTTTTTGAACCAGATATTGCGATTCATACTCATAAATGACCCGAAGAACTCATTTGAATTCGCAAGCAATTCCTTGTAGTTGATTGTCTGTGTCATACGCTATTCTTTGTTAGGCGAAGCCATTCTTCTATACTCAAATCTTGCGCGCGATTATTCGCATCAATCCCCGTCCGCTCCAAGAGCTTTTCGGCCTCAGGCGTAGAAATCGCAAGACCTGCGGCTATCGAATTACGAAGTTTTTTACGTTTTTCTCGAAACCCAGCTTTTACGATACGAAAGAATCTCTTTTGATCCCCGGCCTCAACGCGCGGCTGTATCAGTGTCTTGAGGATCACAACCTGAGAATCAACTTTCGGTTCCGGGAAAAACAGTTCTCTTCTCACCACCTCACCAAGAGAAACATCGGCAAACACCTGCGTTGCAACTGCTAGCACGCTCATGTCGCCAGGGTTTGTCGCCAAACGACGCGCTACTTCTTTTTGAACCAACAGTACTGCGAGCGAGGGTCTATTAGGGGCGGTCATCAACTTTTCAACAATGCTGCTCGTAATATAGTAGGGAACATTTGCGACCACTTTGTAGCCACGTGGAAGCTGGCTGAGATCAAATTGCAGGATATCTTGGTGGATAACGCTGAGGTTTTTACCAGGAAACTGCCCTGGCAATTTGCCGGCTAGCTCACCATCGTATTCAACCGCAACCACAGCTCTCGCCCGCTTCAACAGTTCACTCGTTAGTGTACCGAGGCCAGGTCCAATCTCAAGAATGGTATCCTGCTCAGTTATGGCCGCTTCTTCAGCAATCAAGGAGAGTATCTGACGATCCTGGAGCCAGTGTTGACCGAGAGACTTATTGGGCATTAGTGACTCGCGAGAATATTGTAAGCAAATTGGATCCGACGATCTTCGACACAAACACTACAACGCTCATACTGATTCTCAAACGTAGCAGTTGCCCCCTCCACCGTAGTCTGAGCACGAATGGCGTTCAGCACCTTTACGTATGGTCCGCTCAATTCGTACCAAAGGTAGTCAAGTTGTGACTGAATTGTCATATAGCTATCGGGAAACATTGAGCGAAGCCGAGACTGCCGTGAGCCAGTCCACTGAGCCAGGCCATCCCCACTGGTCTGAAACCCGTGCTCTTGCATGAGATTGCCCATGATACCTGCGGTTTGCTCTCGAGTTAATCCCTTGCCCATTAGAAAGTCCCAGGTGATCTGTTCATTCTCTCTTGGCGTAGTATACATTCCTTTGACGCCAATCACTTCGACTTGTTGAATAGGTTGCTTAGTGGTGGTACTATTTATCTCTTTTCGAGCGACTTCGACTCCATTTTTTGTGCTAATCTCATAGCTGACAGTACGCCGTCCGGGTTCGCCTTTTGTTTGGACTTCTTTGTAGCCCCGTTCGTGATTGGCATCTCTGATTTGTTTGGTATCAAATGCAACATCCTCGTCGACTGTCACCGTCTGGGTACCATCACGCCAAACTTTCACTGTCATACCGGCGGAAAGTGGCGTGTTCAGACTGGGCGAGACACCATCTTTTTCGGTCAGAGTAATGCGCTTTTCGGTCAGCATAGCGGCGACCGTTGACGCCTGTGAATAGGCTGTTTCGGTCTTTCCATAAAACACAAAGGTGAAAGCTTTGGCACGCGTAATAGTCATTACTTCAGCAGTCCCATCAGTCATCACATTTTTTGATGCCGCCAACGAAACACTATCTTCATCATGCAGTTGAATCGCTGCCTCTTTCGCTATCTGACGAGCAGTACGATACGCCGACACGACGCGTGTTTCCGTAGAACCGTCTCTAATAATAACCGGACGAGCTCGATAGATATTTGCTTCGTACGAATTTGCAACAAGCTGTTCATCAAGCCGCGGCTCAGTTCGATCTCTTTGATCGACGCTGATACCGGCTTCTTTGAGCGCATCTCGCAACGTCGAAGCCTTGGTGTAAAAGCCTTTTGTCTTGCCATCGTCATGAACAGTTATCACCCTTTCGCCAGAACCTGACGCTGAAGATGTAGCGTGAGCAGTTTTGAAAGCTAAAATAAGTCCAACAAAAATCGTCAACAGAGAGGCAATTGCCAAGAGAAGGATACGATGAGAGCGTGGTGTAATAGTCAAAATTTGCTTCATAAATCCCGAACTCGCCTCACGAGCGCGTACCTCTCATTGTATCAAATCATTACCGCAAAGACTAGGCCGTTAGCATTTTTCGAGGCGCGCGTACTCGACATTTAGTTTTTTTGTCTGGCCGCTATCGAACGAAACGGTTACTGCTAACCCATCAATATCAATGATTTCCCCCTGACCAAACTGTGACGATCGCACCCTATCCCCAATATCAGGCGAAAAAGAAAACTCGTCGAATTCGTTCGTCATTGATCGTTGATACGGAGATATGCTCGCAGCAACATATCCCATATCCTCCAAAAAACGCGATGGAGTAGTGTAGGACCGTTGTCCAAACTGAAGACGGCTTCCGGCATAGAGCAGATAGAGCTCCTCTCGGGCACGTGTCATGCCGACATAACATAACCGACGCTCCTCCTCGAGCTGACGCGGCCCCTCCTCGAGTGCTCGCATACTGGGAAACAGCCCTTCCTCCATGCCCACCATAAAAACAACGGGAAACTCGAGTCCTTTTGCAGCATGAAGTGTCATGAGCGTCACGGCAGACTCAGTGCTACCTACATCGGTACTCGACATCAGCGCAACTTCCTCTAAAAAGTCGTCGAGCGACGCATATGATTTCGCATCAGATACCAATACACCCAGGTTTGCCTCTCGCTCCTCGGCTTGTGGTGATCCATCAAGTAGCATGTCTCGGTAACCAGTCGCAGACAACAGCTCCTCTATCAACTCACTAGGACCAACACCTAACTCATTTTTTACCTGCACGCGCCGCAATAATTCTCCCAGTCCGCTCAGCGCCTGTCGCGCCCTAGGAGTCAGGGTTGCTATCTGCTCGGCATTGACAAGTGCTGAGAGAATGTCCATCCCTGACTGGCTCTGCCATACAAGAAACTTCTCCAGACTGGTTGCACCAATTCCTCTCGCGGGTACATTGACGACGCGGCTAAAACTCATACGATCATGTGGCTGATAAAGCAGACGGAGATAGGCAACAACATCTTTTATTTCTTTACGATCATAAAACCTCACCCCACCTACCAATTGATAAGGTATCCGCTGCTGTACGAGTGCACGTTCGAGGGCATAGCTTTGTGCGTTGGTACGATAGAGTACAGCAAAATCACCAAACGATCTCGCACCAATTGCAGTCTGCGCGGCAATCCGCGTTGCCACCACGCCCGCCTCTTCTGTTTCATCATAAACACCCTGCACCTGGACAGGAGCGCCGGCGCCAGCGGTGGTCCAAAGTTTCTTCTCTGTACGTTCAATATTTTTTGAAATCACGTTATGCGCTGCTTCGAGAATAGCGCCAGTCGATCGGTAATTCTGTTCGAGCTTGATAACTACGGCGCCTGGAAAATCTCTCTCAAATCCCAATATATTTTTGAAATCAGCACCACGCCAACTATAGATTGACTGCCAATCATCACCAACAACACAGATATTCTTTTCTGGCCCGATAAGTGCCTTCATGATTGCGTACTGTGCTGCATTTGTATCTTGATATTCATCGATGAGAATATGACGAAATTGTGCTTGGTAGTGGTTGCGAGTCTTTGGTGAATCACGAAATAGTCGTACTGTTTCGAGTAGTAGGTCATCGAAATCCACCGCACCCGCCTCTCTGCGTCGTTGTTCGTAGCGTGCGTACAACTTGGCGACCGATTTCTGGAAAGGGAACTGTGCAACCTCGGCGTATTCTTCCGGACCCACCATTTCATTTTTTGCACTCGATATTGCTGCACTAACGGCTCGTGGCTTTACCATATCGGCGCTGAGCGACAGTTCTTTCATCGCCTGTTTGATAAGACCCTGACGATCATCATCATCGTAGATCACAAAGTTACTTGCAATACCAATCTCGCTACCATGCTGCCGCAAAATCCTTACGCAAACAGCATGAAATGTGCCCATCCAGGGCATAAAAGAGCGTGTTATCTGCTGGTCTAACAGCTTTGCCAGGCGTTCTCGCATCTCTTTGGCAGCCTTATTAGTGAACGTGACGGCGAGTATCTGACTAGGCCAAATACTCTCGTGAGCAAGAAGGTAGGCGATACGATGCGTGAGCGTCTTTGTCTTGCCGCTTCCCGCCCCTGCGAGAAGCAACAGTGGACCGCTCGTGGTTGTCACAGCAGTTTTTTGCGCATCATTAAGTCCCTCGAGGATATCCATTTCCTCTATTATACGGACTTCCTTAGCGGGGAGCAAAATAAAAGTATGCAGCGGCAGCGGCAGCACCAATCAGAATGAGACTCAGCATCCATACCACAATTCCGAGTATGGACCGTTTCTTGGGCGTATGGTCGAGCGGCTGATGGTAAGTGTCGGTATCATAAATAGCACCAGTACTCGTCGCCGAGGTACTGGGTTTTTCGGCGTATTGTTGTGCGATAGATCCCGTCTGAGTAGTATCGCTCGCCGCAGGAGTGTCCATGACTGGCTCCGGTGATGGAGAGGTATCTTGCTCAGCCTCGCTTTCAATTTCACTATGGGTACCACCAGTTGATTCAATCGCAAGCACTTCGGTACCCAGTTCGGCGGGCAATATAACCGGAGGAGCGCTATTGCCTTCAACCTCAGTGGAAACGGTAGAGATATCCTGTGAGCCAAGAGGTCGCTTCTCGACCTTCGCATCCGGTAAAAATGGCGAACTAAGCGGTTCATCATCCACTGGCATGTCTTGATGCTGGTCACTTGTATCGACAGCAGGATCATTCTGCGTCGTACTCTCTGGTTCCTCTATAGACGAATCGGGGGTATGATCGGTAGCTTCATCCTTACCTGTAAACTCCATCGGATCAGGATAGCCCACTTCATCAGTAGTATTAGTAGGAGTTTCCGGGAGGCTGTTGCCCGACTCAATAACCGGTGGCCGCTCGTCATTTGGCTCCGCCTCGCTCGTTATATCATTCTCGCTAGGAGCGGGAGGGGCCACCATCTCTTCATGAGGCTGTGTAGGAGAGGGCTGAATGGTAATACCTTCTCTCTTTACGACGGGAGTGGCGGCTTTCTTCATATCCGAGGAGGGATGGATCATGTCCATAAATTGCCCTCGCCGCTTGATAGCGGGCGGAACAGTTGCGGCATTAGTAGCGGCACCCTGAGTGCCCCGCTCTGCTGGTTCCGGAGATGGCGACGGAGTATCTGCTGGGGTATTAAGCTCAACAACCTTATCTTCAGGATCATCAAGCCCGGAAGGGCGCTTGGTCGTATCAACATCCTGCATCAGATCATTGACAGCACGGTCGAGTTCATCAAAATCTAGCTCGGTCATCGTCGTTCCTTTATTCCTTTCAATTGATCATGGGTGTTGTTGATAATTGTTGAAAAAACATGTGCATCTAGGCTCGCACCGCCTATCAGGAGTCCGTCGATACCTTGGATGCCCAGATAGCTTGCAGCAGTATCAAGCGTCACACTTCCGCCGTACAAAATGCGCACCGACTCCGCAACCTGTTCACCAAACAGATGCTTAAGCTGGGTGCGAATCATCTTTGCTGCCGCGCGAACCTCCGTAGGAGAGGCGTTATTGCCAGTACCGATAGCCCACACTGGTTCGTAAGCGATGACAAGTTCGGCAGCTTCTTCGCTAGTAATGTTGGCGAGGCCTCCCGTTACTTGATCATGTAGTACGTCTCTCGTCTCTCCGGCTACTCGCTCATTCACCGTCTCACCTACACAGAGCACTGGTACGATTCCATTGCGATAGGCAGCTTGAACCTTATGCCGAGTATCTTTGTCGTGCTCGTTGAATACGTGGCGGCGTTCCGAATGACCAACCAACGCATACTGTACGAGACCACGCAGCTGATGGGCCGATACTTCGCCTGTGAAAGCTCCTTCGTCGCGCCAATAAAAGTTTTGAGCGGCAAGTTTGAATTGTCGGTAATTTATCTGCAACGAAACTGGCTGAAGAGCCAAATAACTCGGCGCCAAGACTACCTCGACACCTTGGTGTATCTTTACAAGATCGGCTAACTTATGCACATACAAACTCACCTCATGGATGGTGAGGTTCATCTTCCAGTTACCGATGATAAGTTTTTTGCCCACAGATGATATTGCTTATGTTCTTTTCTACAGTGTACGCTATTTATGCTCAGGCGTCTAGCAGTGCCTCAACCCCTGGCAGTTTTTCTCCTGCCATCAATTCAAGACTGGCCCCTCCACCAGTTGATACATGCGAGAAGCTTTCTCCATGATGCGGATCCCAGTGAATCACAAACTCTGCCGTGTCCCCACCCCCAACAATGGAGGTAATATCAGGACGCCCGGCCAACAGTTGCGCCAAGCGGGTAGAGGCTTGAGCAAACGTAGGCAATTCATCCATGCCGAGAGGACCATTCCAGATAACAGTCCGCGCCTTCGCAACGATTGACTCCATGCGGGCGATCGAATCTGGCCCAATGTCAAGCGCATAACTACCTGCAGGAATTGCCTTTACCGATACATCTAGGCGCGTTGCAGTCGGCTCCAGCGACGTACCGACACCTACGTCGGTAGGCAAAACAATATAGTTATCGACATTCTGTCGGCCGACCTTTTGGGCCGCCGCCTCATAGATTGCATCGATAGTCTCCGCTTGATCGGGCTCGATATGACTGCTCCCCATGAAGTTACCTCGGCGTGCCAGAAAGGTGTTTGCCATTGCGCCGCCAACGATAATGGTATCTGCGGCATGTTCAAGTGCTTTGATGATAGGGATTTTGTCACTTACTTTTGCACCACCAAGTACCGCGACGAGTGGTTTCTCTGGATGCTTCATCGCCTTTGTGATGACAGAGTACTCCCGCTCCAGGAGCAGACCCGCTACGCTAGGCAAAAACTGTGTAATCGCACTGGTACTCGCATGTGCTCGATGCACCACCCCAAACCCGTCCTGCACAAAGTAGTCTGCATGTGTTTGCTTTGCGAGTTGCTGCGCAAAAGCTGGATCATTTGCCTCTTCTCCAGGGTAGAAGCGTAGGTTCTCGAGTAATGTCACACTCCCTTTTGGCGCCTTTTTGGTTGCCATAAACACCTTATGTCCAATACAATCGTCAATAAATCTCACCTCTCGCCCGAGAAGCTCCGAGAGCCGCTTAGCAACGGGCTGCAGCGTATACTGCAGGTCTTTCTTGCCATCCGGGCGTCCCAAATGGCTTATAATCGTCACCGTGCACCCATCAGTGAGGAGTGCTTGTACAGTCGCGAGACTCGAACGAATGCGGAAATCATCGGCTATCTGACCATCATCGGTCAGCGGAACATTATAATCCGCGCGCAAGAGAATGTTTTTGTTTGTGAGCGGTACGTCCGCCATCGTTTTTTTGAAGAAATGTCCACCAGTCATACCACTTATGGTATCACGAGTTGGGGGACCGAGACTACTCGATCGTACGAACTTTTATGGTATCTGTTCCCCCGACCTTACCGGGTTGAAGACCGCTCACGATAACGACATTAAATGGTTTGTCCAGTTCAAAGAAATTGCGTTCCGCCAACTCTTTTGCTAGCTCGTAGCCTACCTCGGTGTTATCGGGACGAATAAAGCTGCGGTTCGCAAAACTGAGAGCAAGCTGTTGAGCCGAGCGTGGCTCACTTGTTACGCTGATAATGGGCAGGTTGGGACGCCACGCCCCAATATTTGCCGCCGTTGCGCCCGATTTCGTCTCGGCAATGATAGCAACAGCGTTGATCTCACTAGCAAGGCTAACTGCCGCATGCGAGATAGCATGACGAATCGGCATTTTTTTATCGACAAACAGCGCGTCGTCTAGGCGCGCTACCCCTGTATTCTCTTGGGTATAGAGAATCGTTTTGCGCATTGCGTCAATCGTCTCGATTGGATACTTACCGTTTGCCGTCTCGTCAGACAACATGACCGCATCGGCACCCTGAATGACGGCCGTGGCTACATCACTCACCTCAGCACGGGTTGGCTCAGGATTGTCGACCATACTACTCATCATCTGGGTAGCAATGATGCTCAATTTACCATGCTTGCGGCAGAGCGCAACAATTTTTTGCTGGATAACTGGCACCATTTCAAGTCCCACCTCTGGAGCAAGATCGCCACGAGCCACCATCACGCCATCGCTTACCTTGACGATTTCCTCAAGCACACCGTCCTGAATAGCCGCGCGTGTCTCAATCTTTGCAATCACATGTGCTGCACTGCCGTTACTCACCAAGAGCTGACGCAGATTCTGAATATCCTCGGCTGACTGAATAAAACTAAGTGCCACATAGTCTATATCTTTTGTGGCGCCATACTCGATGTCCTTGATGTCTTTTGGGGTGATAATGTCGCCACCAAAATCGGTATCAGGTAGGTTGACACCCTTTTTGCTCATCAAAAACCCATCGTTTTCAACTTCAACGTTAACCGCCGTCGCAGAAACAATTTCAGTCACGTGAGTACGAATCTTGCCATCAAAGAGGTAGATGCGTTCGCCAACCTTCACTTTTTCAGCGAGATTGTATTGCATCGGCAGGATCAACGCATTGTGTTCTGCTGCGCTGTCGAGAGTCAGAATATCGCCTTTTTTGACCTCTTGATGATTGTCGTTGAGCACACCCAGACGCACCTTTGGACCCTGGAGGTCTTCAACAATCGCCACTGGCCGGCCTTTTCGCTTGCTTACCTCGCGGATCCACTCAATTTGCTGATCTCGCTCCTCGTAGGTACCGTGAGAAAAGTTCATTCGATAGCCATTGACACCGGCATCAAACATCTGCTCAATTTTTTCATGTGAGTTGGTAGCTGGACCAACGCCAGCAAGGATTTTGGTTCGTTTTAGTATGTGCATAGGGTCTCCACTATAGCAACTCTCCGCAATTTGATCAAGACTCCCTAAGGGGTAGGTGTCCGTCCTCAACCATCGATCGGAAGTGCCAGACTCCTCGTTCCTGAGTCTTGTAGCTCCAATAAAACCACGCATCTGCCCGCTCATAAACCTTGAGCTGACGTGCAATATGCTCAGCCACTATGGCTGCATGTTCGCTCTCGGGGTACTTTCTGAGTAGCTCGCCGCTCAGTACCCCACTCCACTCGCCCACAATTACTCCTTGCCAGCGTTTCAGGCGGATAAGCAACCGCCGGTGAGTAGGTAGTACAAGCCGATAATACCAAGCAGGAGACACCCAGCGGTGAAGGGGAAAAAATCCATGATACCAATGAATATCCATCACGACTGGCTGATGCTTGCTATTCCAAATGGCTCCAGACAACATGCGGGGACTAAATGCATCATGAAATACAATGTTTACGTGGGCCGGTAGTATGTCCGCTAATACCCTGTAGGCGTGGTTATAAAACCGCCTCAGTTTCCACTGTATGATTCCCACTCGAGGCTCGTTGAGAAGCTCTAGTCCCCAGAGTGCGGCCTTGTTACCATATCGGTCAGCCAAACGACATAAGATATCGACTGTCTGCTGCCGATAGATGGCAGAACGATACCAATTCGCCTTTCCCACCCTACCACTGTGATCTTGACCGTTTTGACTCCCGGGCGCACCGTGCAGACAGAGCAAAACACCGATCTGGTATTTAGCAGCCATACGAAACGCCCAATCCAGCCGCTTAATCGCCGAGATATAGGGTCCATCACCGTCCAACACCCAGTAACCGACTGGTATACGCACTAGGTTGATGCCGCTATTGCTCATCCACTGCCAATCTTCTTCACTGATAAACGTATTGTGATGCTTGCGCAACCTTGCGCGAGCACCAGGGTACTGCAAAAAAGTATATTCATCTACTGCATCAGTATCGGCAAACAGGTCCGGCGTCATCCACTTTTCTAAGACGAGCCAGCCACCAAGATTGACACCCTGCAAGGCCATCACTCAATACCTATCCCGCCTGAGTTCCAAACAACGTACCGATACCATAAGTGATAAGCATCGCCAGTAGTCCCCCCACCACGACGCGCATAATCGCCCTTAGCTTTGACGCATTGCCAGCAACTGCAGAGATATATCCCACCCCAATAAGGCACAGCAATACCGCCACAATCGTCGCCAGTACCCGCATATGCACCGGAAATAGTACGATCGTCAAAAATGGTACAAGCCCACCCGCCGTAAAGGCGAGGAGTGAGGCAATGGCCGCATGCATCGGACTATTGATATCTTCAGGATCAAGATTGAAATGCACGTGCAGATGAGCCTTCAGCGCATTTTTCTCAGTAAGTTCTGCGGCGACTCTGTGTGAGGTTTGCTTTGTGAGACCGAGTTTTTGATATTCCCGCGCCAGCTCGTCGAGCTCGTCTTCGGGGTTGTCTTTCAGATCAGCCTTTTCCAGCTCGATATAGGCTTTTTCGGCGTCACTCTGACTGCTGACGCTCACGTACTCGCCTACCGCCATACTGAGAGCGCCTGCGATTAGTGCCGCCAGACCGGCAATCAATATCGATCTACTGTCACTTGTCGCTCCCGCCACACCCATCACGAGGCTTGAGATACTGACGATACCGTCGTTTGCCCCGAGCACTGCCGCTCGCAATTTGTTCAGTTTACCGTTATTCGCCATATCTGAGGGCAAATCATATTTTGTGTTGTCGTATTCGGCCATGGATTCTCCTTGTATCTCCTTAAGAGTATACCTTGTTTTCGCCGTATCATAAAACAGTTCTCTACATGATAAATACAATTATTACTCATTGTTGTCAAGTCAACATCGCCCCTCTTTACTTCTGGCAAACGATGCTATTTAAAGATACGAATGCTATGTGTTGTGGGGTTGACATCGGGGGGATATAGTGGTGATCCCACCGGGAATATCTAAAGATGTAAACCATCCTCACTCGGAAAAATAAGCAAGCTGATTTTTCTCTCATTTCGTCGGTTTATCGAACCCTCCAGGTTCGGTTTCCTGACGCAAACCAACCAGAGAAAAAACACCACCGTAGGGTGATGTTTTTTCTCTGGTGATCCCACCGGGAATCGAACCCGGATTGCCAGGATGAAAACCTGGTGTCCTAACCGTTAGACGATGGGACCGTAATTATATTGTAAGATACTTTAGTTCGATTCCGCGTGGGAATCGGCCACCTTGCCGGCGGCCCCGCCTCGACCCACTTGAAGCATAGCTTCAAATCGGTCTCCGGCCTTGCGAAGTGCCACTGGCACTTCTCACCCGGATTGCCAGGATGAAAACCTGGTGTCCTAACCGTTAGACGATGGAACCATCGTGCCGCGAAATTGGCTCCCGTTATTCTATCAAATCTATAAAGACATATCAAGAAAAATATATTCGAAATAACATTTTTAATTATTTTGCAACATATTTTGCTCTTCACCCCTGTTATACACTATAGCCATAAGCGTTGAAACATGGCAAAATATATTGACATATAAGCATATTTGTGATAGAATGTAATGGTCACTGGGCGTGAGGTGGAAGCCACGACCTAGCGGAGGATCGTTGACAATCAGGCTATACCTTATAGATACGAATTGCCTGTGTATGCGGCCACGAGAATAGGACGTCACCAAGCCATCATTCTTTTCCTATTTTTGTGGCTGCATATGCAGCATGAAGTACACTTGAGAATACATCAAATCTGGTTGTTCTCCTTTAGCACCATTGCTCGTCGGCAAGGGGTACGCACGTCATACGTGTGTGTCACCGGCCGATGAGCAATGCGCAAGCTCGTCGACCGGCATCTCTGCCCCACCACACAAGTTGGGGCATCTGCCCCTCGACCAGTCCAGGAGGACATGTCATGCAGAAAAACACCGCTCAGGCTCTCATCGCCGCCTTCGACGCTGGCTCGCAGGACTGGTGGCTCACCAGAGCCGTCGCCTTCCTGGAGAAGGCCAGCGAGCTCGGCGACACCGCCGTCCGCGCCTTCGTCACCCGGGCCAATACCCTCGATTCCGACAAGTACTACGCCGCCTGCGGCAAGTACCTTTGGGAGGTGGCGCAAGGAACGTCGGCCCCGCAGGCCGCCGCGCTCGCCCTCGGCGAGAACGGCTACGTCCAGAACCCCTACGACCCGCAGCCCGAGGGCGGCGGCGTCGTCGGGGCGTTCAGGAAGGGCTACAACGGTGCCAGGGACAAGGCGCGCTTGCGCGCCGTCCGTCCCACGACCACCCCCGCCGCCGGCACCCGCCGGCGAGTCGGTCTCTGAACACACCCACTAGAAGAAGGAGGAAGGCATGATGAATTTCGTGCCGCAGTGGCCCGCCATCTGGATGTTCTCCAGTGGCTGGGTTGTCCTTCTCGCGCTGGTGGCGTGTGCCATCATCGCGAGTCGTCTCAACCGAACGGCGGGCATCCTGCTCGGCGCCCTGGTGTTTTTCGCCGGGTTCGCCTGGATCGCCCCCGTCTGGTTGACCCTCTTGTTCGTCGCTCTCGCCGCAGTCGGGCTCATCGCCTGGCTCATGGAGGGCGCTGACAAGGACTACCTCAGTCTGGCCTCGATCGGCGCGCTGATCATCAGCGCGCTCCTGGCATCGAACCTCGCCGCGGGATGGCCCCAGTGGTCCAACCAGCTCACCTGGTTCAACCGGGACGAGCCGGTCGTCAGCCTCGCCGTCGGGCCCAACAGCCTCATCCCCGAGGCGGCCAAGTGCGAGAGCAAGCTCTACGTGGGCAAGTCTCTCGTCAAGGTCGGGCCAACGGGCCGGCTGTGGGCCGACGCCGTGTCGACGCCGTTCGCGGCCACCGACAACGACGGCCGCCTCGGTGAAAAGCTCGACGAGAACTGCGGTAACCCCACGCTGGGTGACGCAGATGCCCAGGCCCTCGTCGACCCGCACGCCACGATCAACGGCGTGCCGATCGTTGACCGCAACCCGTGGCTTCGCGACATGCTCGCGAAGTCCCAGGCGAAGGGCCTGAGAGCGTCATGGCTCACCTACCAGCTCGACCAGAACGGCAAGATCATCACGGACGCCGCTGGCACGCCGGTCATCTACGTGACCGACGAGTACTCGCGGTACGCCGAGATGATCAACACCCTCCTGCTGGGCCTCGAGAACCAGGGCACGAAGGACGGCTCGTCCGTCGTGCACTGGCCCCTCATGGCCCTCACGGCCGGCGAGCTGCCGCGCGCCAGCGCGGCCACCGACCCGAAGAAGCAGGAGAACAAACCGTTCCTCGCACTGACGTTCACGCAGAAGGACGGCGAGGCCTGCCCCTTCGTCCTGGCCATCAACATCCAGGACAAGCGGCCAGAGTACGTCGGCTGCGAGAAAGCCAAGGTGATCGCCCCCGCGCGTGTCACCACGGTCTCGCGTCAGTCGACCGGCAAGACCACGGTGCGCCGCACCGTGGTGCACACCTGCGCGGAAAAGGGCATGACCGGCACCTACCCGCTATGCACCGAGCCCAAGAAGCCCGGTCAGGACGGCGGTGCCTCGGGCAAGAACGCCAACCCCGGCACGGACGAGTACGTCCCGCCGACGGACGCCGGTCAGCCCCCGGCGGTCTACGTGCCGCCAGTGGTGCCGGCCCCACCCGTCGTGGACACGCCGCCGGCCCCCGCGCCGGAGCAGCAGGCCCCCAAGCCGGACAAGCCGGCCCAGGGCGTCAGCTGCCCGCCGGGATTGCACGACAATGGTCACGGCGTCTGCACGACGTGACCATCCGGTGCAGGGGAGACGGCTACGCCGCGCTCCCCTGCACCACCCCAACGTATACTCAAGGTACTTCTACGATCCAGCGGAGCTCATCGCTCGTAGGAGGAACTATCGTTCCACCTCGTGATGACTCCGCTGGTCATCACACTTTTTCATTCGTGTCATAAGGCATAGTCTGGTTGCCCCTACTATCGTCCGGTATATGTGCGTTATTTAACAATACAGATTGCAGCATGTACCGTTTCAATTTTTACTATTCACTCTTGTTTAACTGATAGTTAACTAAACCAATCTGTAGCTATTGATGCTACACCAATCCATATAAGGAGAATGTATGAACAAAGTTATTTCGTTTGTACGCCGAGCTCCTACGCGTGTTGTCGCTCTGGCGACACTAGTCGTGGCAAGCCTCATTGTGCCTGCCTCGCTCCATGCGTGGGGTCCGTCTCGTGCAACATTTACGATGCAAAATCCTGCGACCTATGTGACGTTCAACTCTATCACCGACAATCCAAATCTCGGTGATGAGCGTAATTTCACGAGTGTTCGCGAGGTCGGTTCGACTGGTGCCTGGCAAGATGCCGTCACTGTCCAACCCGGCAAAGAGTATGAGGTTCGCGTCTATGTACACAACAATGCCGCAAGCAACCTCGGACTTGTCGCCAACGATGTAAAAGCAAAGGTAAACGTGCCAACAACGACCGGTAACTCAGTTCGTGTGATGGCATATGTCAACTCAAGTAACGCTACCCCCACAGAGGTGTATGATCAAGCTGATTTCAACAGCACCCAGACATTTAACCTCGCCTACATTGCGGGCAGTGCCAAATACTACAACAACGTATTTGGTAAGTACGGTGTCGGTAGCGGCGTCAGCTTGCCTGACAGCCTGGTTACGAGCACCGGCGCAACACTTGGCTACAACAAGCTCGATGGGCACATCCCTGGCTGTATGCAATACGCCGGTGTTGTTGTCTTTCATGTCAAACCACAGTTTGCCGGTACGCAAAACTTCACGATGAGCAAGCTCGTCAGCAAGCATGGTGCCAATAGCTGGGTTGAGAACTATACTGCTCAGCCTGGTGAAACTGTCGACTACCTGCTCCAGTACAAAAACACTGGTACGCTGCAGCAAGACAATGTCACCTTTCGTGACACGTTGCCTGCACACATGACCTACGTTGCCGGTAGCACCATCTATGGTAATTCGCAACACCCAAGTGGTACCCGCGCAAGTGACAACATCACAAAAAGCACTGGTATCAATGTTGGTTCGTATGCCGCTGGTGCCAACGCATGGGCTATCTTTAGCGCCAAGGTTGACGGAGTAAGTGCGCTTGCCTGCGGCGTAAACTCACTGCACAACATTGCTTCTGTCACCCCCCAGGGTGTTGGTGTGAAGTCTGATGGTGCCGATGTGACAGTAACACGCACCTGTGTACAACCAAAACCAATTGAAGTCTGCCGCCTGGCTGATAAGAAAATTGTCACTATCGACGAAAAAGATTTTGACAGTGCGAAGTACTCGAAGAATCTTGATGATTGCCGTACTATCACCGTGTGTGAGCTTGGCAATCAGCAAATCGTGACGATCACCGTTTCACAGTACAACCGGTACAAAGATCGTTATTCGACTGATCTCAACAAGTGTAAGCCCGTGATGATCAAGGTTTGCCGCCTGAGCGACAAAACAATTGTCACTATCAACGAAAGAGATTTTGACGGTGCGAAGTACTCGAAGAATCTTGATGATTGTAAGCCACCTGTTATGATCAAGGTCTGTGACCTGACAACAAATCAGGTAGTAACAATCAACGAAAAAGACTTCAACTCTACCAAATATTCAAAGAATCTTGATGATTGTGCCCCCATAAAGGTATGTGAACTATCAAGCAGTACGGTGATCACCATTGCTGCGCATCAATTTGATAGCACAAAGCACTCAAAGAATCTCGATGATTGTGTCAAGATTCAGGTATGCCGCCTCGATGACAAGCAAATTGTCACCATCAAAAAGAGTGAATTTGATAGCAAGAAGTATTCGCAGAACCTCGATAACTGCCGCGAAATCAAGGTATGCCGACTTGCCGACAAGCAAGTTGTGACTATCGTGAAGAGCCAGTTTGACAGCAAGAAGTATTCGATGAATCTTGATGATTGTAAAGAAACTCCAAAACCAGTCATGATCGACGTTTGCCGCCTGAGTGACAAAAAGATCGTGTCGATTGATGAAAAGGACTTTACGACCAGCAAGTACTCGAAAACACTTGATGACTGCAAGGAAGTAACTCAACCTCCAAAAGAGCTTCCACACACTGGTGTCGTCGATGGTATTGCGTCAGTAGTTGGCCTTGGCTCACTTGTAGCTGCAGGTGGATACTACCTAGCAAGCCGACGCGCACTGCGTTAACGTACCTGAGACTGACCGCTCCAGACACTACACAATCTGACGGCCGTTGCCTCAGAGTCTCCCATGACCACCCCTCTCAATTTGATGGGTGGTCTTTGGGTTGGTGACTTGTTTCGACGGGTGGTGCACTGCTCAGTTTTTTGATAGGCAGGCTAAACCCAAAGGTGCTTCCCTTACCGGGCAGAGACTCAAACACCAGTGCCCCCCCATGAGCATCAACCACCTTCTTGGCCAGAAACAGTCCAATACCCGTCCCATCGGGGCGTTGCTTGCGGGCGTTTTCTGCCCGGAAGAACTTAGTAAACAGATGTTTTTGCTCGGATCTTGGTACACCCATGCCACTGTCTTTGACAGTGAGAACTGCTGCTCCAGCCTCAACTTTGAGCCGGATCGCAATCGTCGATCCCTCAGGAGAATAATAGATAGCATTGTCAATAAAGTTCATGATAACTTGCCGCATTTTTCCTTCATCGAGATACAGTATGGGAAAACGTGCGGGTTTGCGATACTCCACGGCTATCGAATGTGAAGCAGCGATCTTTTTAATACCATCTACCTCCTGCTCAACGATCTTCGCGAGATTGCATTCCCTGCGCTCAACCATGAACTTACCCGTTTGTAGCCGCGACACATTGAGAAAGTCGCCGATAAGATGCACCATCCGCTCACTACTCACAAATGCCTCCATCAGCAGTTTTCGCTGAACTGGTGAAATCTCACCCGCATCCCCCTCTAGCACCATACTGAGGTACCCCTTTATGCTCGTCAGCGGCGTGCGCAACTGGTGGCTCGCCATGCTGACAAATTCATCTTTGGTCGCATCCATCTCGAGAAGCTTTTTGTTTGATGCACGCAGCTCTTTTGTCGCATCGCTGACTTCAGTTTCAAGTGTACGAGCGAATGAACGAATTTCCTCGAGACGGAAAATGTTTTGAACAGCGATGGACAATTCATCGGCTACAACAGCCAGCATGCGCATATCTTCGCGCAAGTAACGGCTACTATTGAGCCGTTCTCCTAAAAGCAGACAACCGATATGCTGCGATGGAGTTTCGAGCTGCAATACCTGGCCCCCACTACTGCCGAGATGACCGCGCTTGAGGTCCCTCAGCGCTGGCAATGTGCGGGGTGACTTACCGATCGCAATAGTATCGATACGCTCACTATCAAAGACAACCGCTAAATACTCAGGATGAAGCGCCGGCTCAAGCGTCTGAAGCACGGCGGTTGCTAACGTAGTCAGGTCAGACTGTTCCACGCACAGCGCACTCACTCGATCGAGTATCGCCTGCGAGTCGTATCGATCTCGATAAAATATCCTGTCTGTCACACGATCAAAAAACCGACGCAATGGACCAAATAACAGAGAGATAAGGATAATCAATGCAACATTGGCAACAAGTTCAAAGCCTGTGAGACGGATGGCGACGCCGACCACAGACGAAACACCCGCCGCAATCAAGTAATACAGCGCCGTAACAGTCAGAATAGCTACGATATATGCGACACTCCGTATGAGAGCTAGTCGTATACCAAGGAACCCCCTGCGAATAACCGTGTAGGCGAGAGTGACGGTCCAAATTGTCGTCGCAACCCAGGCCCACCTCGATGACTGCCAGATTGGCAGAATATTAGCAAGTAACACGTTACTCACTACACCCGCAATAACACCGAGGAACGAACCGTAAAAGATGATGAGTGCTCTTTTTTTTGCGCGGAGCACACGAACTTCGCGGTAATGCGCATACAGAATAGTAAGCCCTGCGACAAGTTGGGCACAGATGAGAGAAATGACGAGATAATAAAGTGGTTGACGTTGAAAAATAATGGCTGGTTCATTTGAGATAACTCGCGACAGGACAAGCGGTGTCATGCTCAATACACCAAGGGTAACCGATGAGCCAAGCAGGAGTTTTGAAAGATGAGGATACTGATGAGCGGCAACCGTGCAAGCGAACCTATATAGTGCGTACGACAGACAAATAGCCGCGAGGAACGCGAAACGTCCCAACACGAGATTCACTTCAGCCGGGAAAGCTGGCTGTGCAACACCAGCAGTAAGTGCCCACACGCCTATCGAAAGGAGAAAAACTGAAAGGTAGATATGTGTAGCCGTGAGAGGTCTGCTGACAAACACTACGACAGTCGCCGCAAAGGTCACGATAACACTCACGAGCATTATGCCCATCACCACTGCATCCATACCTTCTATACTAAGCGCTTATGCTTCTTAGCGCAATTGTGATAGAGGAATGAGGGAGTGAAATGAGGGAACTCGCTGAGCATAATATTCGATAACGAGTAGCCGAGCAACACGATCGGCGAGACTGCCGACAAGGGTATCGTGCCGATATTCTTGGTAGGCATTTGTGATGTCCATATAGATTCCCACCTGATCGCTATTAAATCCTTTGTATTTGAGGAGCACATCTTCGGGATGCATCCGCTCGATCCCCGAACCGAACAACTGTTTGTATCTCGGCCAGGCATGAGCTTCAAGTCCTGCGACCATAGCCTCGATACCCCGCTCCTCAGCCAAACGATACACCTCTCTTAGCACACCGAGCGTCGCTACTTGTGATACTCCGCGCTCCTTTGCGAGTGAACCCAGCTCACCGAGAGTTCCTGGTGCGTGCGCAAACAAACGCTCCCTCGCTGCCGGGTATAGATCGGCGAGAGGTGTGCGCAAATCAGCCGCTTCAACCCCTGGTTTCCAGAGTAATTTACCGACAGAAACAAGCCGGCCATCCCGCTGAGAGTCATAGGTGCTGATATAGGTGGCAAGCCCTGCATCATGGATAGCGTCCACCTTTGGTAGACCATCGCTTCCTACCGTCTCAGGATCAATCTTGCCTACATCGAGATAGCGGCGCGTGGCTAGACGGCGGTTCTCCGCAATCTCCTCCTCGGTCGTCGCAATCTTTGTCATATAGCGCCCTCTCCCTACGAGCCGCTCTCTCGTAACTTCGAGAGCGAGTTCGGCGGCGGCAGGCACACGGAGCGAATTGTGGTGTCGAGTCGAGACGGTCAAGATGCTTGTGGTCTTTCTATTTATCGTTCACCCCATTATACTGTAGGTATGACAAAGATTGCCATTATCGAGGACGATCAAGTTATCAACCAGATGTACCGTATGAAGTTTGAGGCGGCAGGATTTGAAGTCTCAACTGCTGGTGACGGTGAAACTGGTGTTGCGCTCGTCAAAAAGGTGACACCTGATATCATTTTGCTTGACCTCCAAATGCCTCATATGAACGGCGCGGAGGCCCTCGCGGCCATACGCGGTAATGCCGCTAGTAGCAAAATCCCGGTGATTATCCTCACCAACCTTGGCGAAGAAGAGGCTCCAAAAAACTTACGCTCATTGGGCATCCATAGCTATATCGTCAAGGCAGAGCTCACGCCAAGTCAGGTTGTCGAGCGAGTCAAAGACGCGCTCGCTGCTTCTGCCTAATCCCCACGAGCTGCCACTTGTGCAAGGGCCGCTCGGATCACATGATCAAACATGAGGACGATCGTGAGCGGACCAACACCGCCCTTTTCGGGAGTGATATCGATATCGGTCCGATTGCGTAGTTCAGGGTCTACGTCACCGACGATCACACCACTCTCACTCGCCGTGCCCGCATCGATGATGATTGTGCCTGCCGATACCATATCAGTCGTCAGGATTCTAGGCACTCCTGTCGCCGCTACGATGACATTACTCCTGCGCAGTAGCTTTTTTTGATCAGGTGAATCTGAATTGATAATAGTAACATCATAGCCTCTGGACCGCCACAGCGTGTCCAGTGGACGACCGACAAGCTTGCCATGTCCTATGAGTGCGATATGCTTATCTGACAATTCAATGTTGTAGCCAGCGAGCAACCAATCAATCGCCTCGGCCGTCGCACTGACAAACTCAGCCTTCGGGCCCAAGCCGTCGACATCTTTATGGGGATCAATTAATAAGACAATCTCGTCTGTCTGTTCCGGTCGATCTATCGGTAGCTGCACCACAATGCCGTGTACCAGCGGATCGTTATTTGCGTCGCGAATTGCCTGTATCATTTCCTCTTGCGAGCACTCAACCACAGTCACTTCAATCAGAATATCAGCCGCATAGCGCATCTTCATTCGCACATAGGTGTTGATGACCTCCCCCGCCATCACACTTTTTATGATTACCAAACGAGGTATCACGCCATGCGCTTGACGTAGCATCCTCACCTGTTTCGCTTGCCGCTCCTTAATATATCCAGCTAGCTCTATCCCGCTCAGTTCTTTTGCCACTTACGTGATACGGTCCTTTCGGTCGTCGATAAAGGCACCCCACTGACGAACAAGGCGAAGGACAGTCTTGAGCGGCAGCTCTATCAACATATCAAGAATGATAGTGACAATATTTAGCTTCGAATATTTGTCACTCATCCATCGTCCCACGACTACAAATGGCAGATAGATGAGGTCACGTACAAATGTCATTCCATTGCTGCTGCTACGGACCACTTCGAGTTCTCTAATGAGGCGACTAAGGCGAAAACCTAAGAAGCTTGCTGCTGAGATAAATACGAGGAAGATCGCGATATGAACAAGTGAGAATCCTAGCAGGAGTAGCACCCACATAACTGCTCCAAAGATGACCAAGCTCGTCACTGCATATATCGCCGAGAATATAGGTCCATAGCCGCGATCGGCCAACTGCTTCTTCATGAGCACTACCCGCTCACCATAGAGCATGGTATCGGCGCGATCAATCAGCGCAGAAGTATTGGCAAAGCCAGGAAGCGTATGCGTCAGGCGCAGAGCAATCATGTAAAGTGGCGGGAATAGTAAGTTGATCAGGAGCGGCTGCCATCCGATCTTGCCATGAGCCCATATGTCATAAGGCACTTCGATGGCAATGCCGATGAGAAATTTGGTAATGATCAGGAAAATAACGGAGCGGATGATGGCACGATTGATACGCTTACCGATGCGTGAATACTCAGTATTGACTTGTTTTTCGAAGGCATCCAAAAATGCTTCTCGTCGAGGCAATAGTTCGGCAAAATCTGCTTTGTCCTCGATCATGCGCCGAATGATGCGTAGCGGTGCACCCTGGCGATCAACGATATGTAACAGCGTATCGACTTGTGGAGACGCCAGTAGGTCGTCAATTTGTTTGTTGTATGTCACGTACTCCTCGAGATGCTTAACACTCACTCCGTAGCGCATGAGAAGCGTGGTGCGGATAACGGCCGTGTCGGATTTGAGCAATGATTTGTGAATCGCAGCATAGAGAGCCGCACTATAGTCCTCGCTCCGCATTCGACTGGTGATTGCCTCCTCGGGGATCAACATCATGAGATATGAATAGGCGAAGTCGATAAATGCTGTATCACGACGATGATCGTTGAGGATTGACTCGACTTGGACCGCAAGCGTATCCAGCACCCAACTCGTGGTTTTGTCGGAGGCAAGTGAGCGACGCTTTTGGAGCAGCTCATAGGCCTCATAATGTTCAACCGCGAGCCCAGATATTGTATCTAACTGTGAGCGGAGCAGACTGTCGTTTGGGATGTAGCCCGCGAGTGTCAGCTCGACAGCAAGCTCATTTCCACTCGTTCGAATAAGTGCATCATCACGAGTCACAAACAACTGTCGGTAGAATCGCTTGATGGCGTTTTGGAGGAGTAGATGCTCCTCTGTATTTTCGGCAGCGTTACGGAGCTGCTCGTATGCTGCCGTCAGGGCGCCCCCAGCACCAACAATATTCACTTTTTGGGCATGGAGAAGCTCTCTGTTGTTCGCCGTTTCCCACTGTTTTGCGGCCAAGAGACTCGCAGCAAGCCGCTGACCAATATGATTCAAGGTTGTCATTACTAGTGGTTATCATACCATAATTTCGCCGCCAACTCCATAGGAAAACCACCCCATAGCGGGTGGATTTTCTATGGAGGGCCAGGAGAGACTTGGCCACGTTCCGCTGCCCCGAAACTTCACCTATGAAAGCATAGCTTTCAAGGGAAGGTTTCCTTGCGAACTGCCGACTGGCAGTTCTCACTCTCTCCACCCCACGGGTGTGGAGAATTCAAGTCGCCCAAACTCCAAGTAAATTCACCGACCACAGGGATCGGTGAATTTACTTGGAGGGCCAGGAGAGACTTGAACTCTCGACACCCTGCTTAAGAGGCAGGTGCTCTAACCAGCTGAGCTACTGGCCCATACTATTAATTATACCGAAATGTGCGATGAACGATACAGCAAGCGGGGCTTGCAAGAGGCAGGGTCACATTCTGCGACCCCCGAACTTCGCGATTGACAGCGTAGCTGTCATCGGAAGGTTCGTTTCCGAACTGCCACCGGCAGTTCTCACTCTAACCAGCTGAGCTACTGGCCCATACCTCGGAAAAGTATAGCAAACAGGGGCCAATTTGTAAATATTACCTCTCACCTTGTATTTCAAGATGCTCAGGGTTATACTCTATACATAGCTAGTGAGGAGAGTAGCCGTGTTAAAAAAACTTTTACTGTTCGTTGCAATTATTATTGGTTCGTTTGTTCAAAGCTCTCCTTCACAAGCCGTCTCGCTCATCAACGGTCAAACGCATTTCTATACGGTCCAGTTTCGTAGTGACAGTCGAGCAATTGTGTATGCAAAGCTGGTGTTTCAAAATGCCAACAAGACCAGCGATCGTGATACTTATACGTTCTCATTGCCAGACGGCGTATCAGTAGAAAACCTCAGTACAGACCAGATACTTGTCAAATCGAACCCAGTTATTGTTCGTTGTATCAAGGAGCCGTGTCCCGAATCTCTTCCTGCGGATGACGCATACAGTGACGATGCGGACTTCCTAAGTTCATCATCCGCAAATTATTACGATTACTACTCCCCAAGTTACCGCTACACATCTGCCTACACTTACCAGCCACTCACTTATGACAAGTCGGGCACAACCTATACACTGAAACTCGCTCATCCCATCAAACCTGGCAAACAGGGAGCAATTCTGGTCACATTTACAACCGATAGCTATGCCAAAAGCATGTTTGGCCGTTTTTCGTACACCTTCAAAACTCTCAAAACCGATGAGTTGATCGACAACGCTAATGTTGCGATTGTGTTTGACCAAGAACTCTATTCCAGAGATGTTACTCAAAAGCGAACAACAGACTCGTCAAGCGCGCTTGCGGTCAATAATGGGGCATCCACATCCTCTACAAGTAAGTCACTCGACTCTCTCACCAGCACGATTGGACGAGGTGGGGTCTACACCCGCGTGCAAAGCAGGCTACTACCAGGTGATATCATGTCTATCTCCGGAGTATATGCTACATCTCCGTTCATGTTGTATTCCACCGAAATTATCGTCTGGTGTCTCGTGTTGGTTGCTGTCATTGCTGCTAGCTGGGTTGGCCTGCGAATGTGGCGCGCTCGACATACTAAGCCCGTCAATGATACCCACCCTCACGATACCGAACATGCATCGTCTGCGGTCACCCCGTCACAGCGACACCTCTCAGGCCTCCATCTTTTGGCTGTTTCTGCAGCCAGCGCAGCAGGCTCCATCGTTACCGTCATTATCATCATCGGGCTGGCATCACTCCACGGAAATAGTTGGTCGTGGAGCATGGGTGAGCAAATTGTCTTGACGCTGTATAGCCTATCTGCACTCTTTTTGACGATGTTTGCCCTCCCCTATAGCTACTTATCGAGAATAAATAGACAGCAACTATTTAATTGGTTTATTGTTCATTTTGTCGTTATCACGATGCTCACACTCTGCGCCATGCTCATCCTAAGTGCGATCAATCAACATTCGACGTCTGTTCCTGCCATTGGCACAATCGACGATCGTGTTTACTAAAAACCCCTGTTGAGGGGGCTGATTATAGTACACCCGGAAGGATATCGGCTAAAGCCTTCTTCGCTTGCTTGGAAAGAAAATGCTCCGCGCTTTCTTTCCTACGCTGCGCTACGCCGAACCTTGACGGTTCTCGCATTCTTGCAGAGTGCTACCAAGAGAATAGACCCATCGTTGATGAGTCTATTCTCTTGGTACACCCGGAAGGATTCGAACCTACGACCCTCTGTTCCGAAGACAGATGCTCTAATCCACTGAGCTACGGGTGCATACACTTGCTTTATTCTACCACAATTCTCTAGTGATATAATCAGACTGTATGGAAATCCACACCAACATTCCGCTCAAAAATTTTGTCACCATGAGACTTGGCGGCAATGCACGTTTTATGACCGACGTGCGGTCGATTGACGAGATTATTGCCATTATCGATAGGGCAGCCGCCCAAAATCTGCCATTCTACATTCTCGGTGGCGGGAGCAATACGATTGTGCATGATGAGGGCTTTAATGGCATCGTCATTCGAAACCGCATCATGGGTCAAGAAATACTCTCAGAGACACCATCTGAGGTCTCTATCGAGGTCGGTGCGGGCGAACAATGGGACGAGTTTGTCAAAAAAACCGTCGACATGCACTTAATTGGTATCGAAGCTCTGTCGGGTATCCCGGGCACAGTTGGAGCCGCGCCCGTACAAAATGTCGGGGCTTACGGTCAAGAGGTTGCCGAGACGATTGTCTCACTCGAGGCCTATGACACCCAGACAAAGACGCTTGTCTCTCTCTCGAACGAAGACTGTCATTTCTCGTACCGCAACAGTATCTTTCGTAATACTGAAAAGGGTCGTTACATTATCACATCCGTTACTTTCCATCTCTATAAAAGTGCTCCGCAACCACCTTTTTATGAGGCTGTTCAACGCTACCTCGATGAACACACCATCACTATCTATACTCCCCAGGTCATTAGAGACGCTGTCCTCGCAATTCGAGCGGATAAGTTACCTGATCCGAAGCTAAAGCCAAACAACGGTTCATTTTTCAAAAATGCTATCATCGAAGACTGGCAGCTCACCGACTTGCGTAAAACGTATCCCGATATCCCTACCTATGATATGCCCGACGGTCGCTATAAAGTACCGACAGGATGGCTTATCGAACAGGCTGGCTTCAAAGGACAGTTGCTCCACGGTATTCGCGTCCACGACAAAAACGCACTTGTTCTCATCAACGAATCTGCGACAAGTTTTGCTGACCTCGCCAGCGCGCGTGACGAAATTGCCGGAAAAATTCGTGATACCTTTCGTATCCTCATCGAACAAGAACCTCTCGAAATCTAGTCGAGCTTGCGTTCGGCACTCAAACCGTTGAGAAGTACACATTTTCAATACAAATTAACGCTTGTGTTTATTTTTTTCTTGTAGTATCATACGTGGTATATAAGATAATTATTACAACTAGGGGGCACCTACAAATGACTCAAAACATCAACACTAAGAATCGCGGTTTCACCATCGTCGAGCTTTTGATCGTGATCGTCATTATTGCTATTTTGGCGGCTATTACGATTGTTGCTTACAATGGTATTCAGACTCGCGCAAAAGCTAGCGCCGTACAGGCAACCGTGAATACTGTTATCAAAAAAGCAGAAGGAGCAAATGCGGTTGCGAACGCTTACCCACAAAATGCAGCAGGCTTCACTGCACAAAAAGACTCAGATATGACTGGGTCAGGGGTGACTTTTGTGACCGCCACTCCAACCTCTACGACAAATAGCCCGACCTCTGTTGTATATACGCCATGTACGGGTACTGCCGGTACTGGTGCTGTGATTACATACTGGGACTACAATGCAAACACAACGGCTACCAAGTCAATTGGACAGCCGACCGCACCGAGCACTTGTGCCGCTGGTACAGCTTTTGCTCAGGTCTGGTAAAGACCATGATAGATTCTGAAAAGGCTCGGTATCACCGTGCCTTTTCATTTTTTTCAACATGCAACGGTGCTGCAGGGCTAATGTGAAAGGTTGTGATTGCTGTATATTCATGAAAAAACCAGGAACTCACTGTTGTCTAGGCTCAAGTAGCAATAGTTGTGATTGACGTTTTTTACAATAACTATTGTATCTTATGGTTAATCACGGACTTGAGCGATTTAACCAACCACCTTCAAACTCATTAGAAGTAGCCCTTCCCATTCCGGAGAGGGTCAAAAGTCTGTATACGGACCTATTTGTCTAGTGTATTCCTATTGGCTTTGAGCCAAAAACCGACCCCCAAAAAAACTACGAGTTGAACTGGACGAGGAATGCTTTTACTTCCTCACGCATGTGCGCAAGTGCCGTTTCGTCGTCTCGACTTTCGACCGCTTGCTTCATCCACTCTGCGATCTTTGACATGTGGTTTTCCTTCAATCCTCTTGTCGTCATTGCGGGTGTACCAAGTCTGATACCACTAGGACGAAATGGTGGCAATGGATCGTCTGGTACAGCATTTTTATTGAGTGTTAGTCCGATCTTATCGAGAGCTTCCTCGACAACACCTCCGTCGACACCAAAACTTTTATACACATCAGCCAAAATTAGGTGGTTACTCGTGCCACCTGTGACTAATTTGAAACCGCGCGTTTGAAGCTCATCCGCCAATACTGCCGCGTTCTTCACGATCTGCGCCGCATAATCACGAAACTCCGGACGAAGTGCTTCACCAAATGCGACTGCTTTGGCCGCAATTACGTGCATGAGAGGGCCGCCCTGAGTACCTGGAAACACCGCCCGATCAATCAATGTCGGAATATTTTCGATCGTTTTTTCGGGTGCACGCAGAGGGTTGCCTACTACGCCACGGCTCAAAATCATCCCGCCGCGCGGGCCACGTAGTGTTTTGTGAGTAGTCGTTGTAATTACGTGAAAGCCATAGTCAAATGGGTTTTTTGCGACTCCTCCGACAATCAAGCCAGCAATGTGCGACATGTCCGCCACCATCAAGGCACCAACTTCAGCCCCAATCTCTGCAAACTTCGCATAATCTAGTTCTCGTGGATACGCGCTAAAACCAGCCATAATCAGTTTTGGCTTATGCTCACGTGCAAGACGGCGCAACTCATCATAATCAATTTCGCCAGTTTCTACATTTTTCATCTTATAGCGAACAAAATTATACTGCTTAGCGCTTCGAGTGACAGGAGCTCCGTGGGTCAGGTGTCCCCCATGGCTCAAATCCATAGCCAGAACGGTATCGCCGGGCTCTAACCACGCGAAATACACGGCTTCGTTTGCCTGTGCGCCGCTGTGTGGTTGGACATTTGCATGGTCAGCACCAAACAATTTTTTCGCCCTCTCGATAGTAAGCAATTCAACTTTGTCGGTATACTCCTGGCCGCCATAATATCGCTTACCCGGATACCCTTCCGAGTATTTATTTGTGAACACGCTCCCCATTGCCTGTAGCACGTCTTGGCTGACGTAATTTTCACTAGGTATAAGTTCGAGTCCGTCCTTTTGACGCTGTTCCTCTGCGGCAATAAGTGCGGCAACAATATCATCTTGCATTGGTTGTAGCTCCCTTTAGATTAATAATAATTGAAGAGATTTGTTGCTAGATCATGCCTATATTGTATCACTATTGTATATATATCATGTGTGATATATGCTGATGACATGGGTACCGCAAAATATCTCCGGAATATCGGTAAGCTTATCCAGGAAACTCGCCAAGCGAGAGGTTTGACACAAGCGGAATTGGCCGCAGAACTTGGCACAAGTCAGAGCGCTGTGAACCGAATTGAGAAGGGTGGACAAAATATCAGTCTTGAGATGATTGCCCGGATTGGTGAGGTACTATCAAGCGAGATCGTACGCATCAACAACTCAGGAAAAACGAATTTTTATATTACGGGTGGCCATACACTAAAAGGCACGATAGAGGTAAAAACCAGCAAGAATGCTGCGGTGGCCCTCCTGTGCGCCACACTGCTCAATAAAGGCAAAACTACCTTGCGTCGAGTTGCTCGTATCGAAGAAGTAAACCGTATCATTGAAGTCCTCGAAAGCATCGGCGTAAAGTGTCGCTGGCTCGAGAATAACGATCTTGAAGTTACACCGCCAAAACGACTCAAGCTCGAAAACATGGATGTAGAAGCAGCCAAGAGAACGCGTACTGTCATTATGTTTCTCGGCCCACTCCTTCATCAGTATCCGCACTTTAGCCTGCCGTTCGCCGGCGGGTGCAGCATCGGCACCAGGACTGTCGAGCCGCACATGACCGGACTGGCACCATTCGGTCTGCACGTTGTTGCCACTTCTGATGCGTATCTCGCGACAACACACAAGAAGGAGGTGGAAAAAGCTATTGTCCTGACTGAGCGCGGCGATACTGTTACCGAAAATGTCATTATGGCAGCTGCACTTTACGACGGGGAGGTGACTATCCGGAATGCGAGTCCTAACTATATGGTGCAAGATGTATGCTTTTTCCTTCAGAAACTTGGTGTCAAAATCGATGGGATCGGTACCACTGTCCTCAAGATTCGTGGCCTAAAATCTATTAATAAGGCAGTTGAATACTACCCTTCTGAGGATCCGATCGAAGCTATGAGCTTCGTCGCTGCAGGTGTCGTCACAAACTCAGAAATAACTATCAAACGCGTTCCGATCGAGTTTATGGAACTTGAACTAGCAATGTTAGAGGGAATGGGGTTAAACTTCTCTACTACCGACGAATACCCCGCTCGAAATGGGCACACACGACTTGTCGACGTATCACTCAAAAAATCAGTCTTACATGCTCCAAAAGATAAAATGCACTGCATGCCGTTCCCGGGTATAAACATCGACAATCTTCCATTTCTTGGCTTATGCGCAACCGTGGCAGAGGGCCGAACACTTGTCCATGATTGGACATACGAAAACCGTGCTATTTACTTCACCGAGCTCAGTAAGCTCAATGCATCAATCGAAATGGTTGACCCCCACCGCGTCTACATCACTGGTCCCACCAAATGGAAACCTGCAGATATTACCGCTCCGGCTGCACTTCGTCCGAGTGTTGTCATATTACTCGCCATGCTTGCCGCCCCTGGAAAATCTGTGCTACGTGATGTATATAGCATCAACCGCGGCTATGAAGATATTGCAAACCGTCTGAATAAAATTGGTGCTGAAATCGAAACAATTTGGGAATAGGCACATAAAAACCGGACGACATGTCCGGTGCTTATCATGGTGTCTTTCTACAACGAGGCTAGAACCTATTTTGAGGAAAAGTGCTAAATTGCACAAGCCCCGCCGCCTAGCACGGCAAAGCCGCGTTGCGCCCCGCCAGAAAAACCCTTTGCATATTTTTGTAA
>WBZP01000145.1_pt1 | contig 103454 bp, 75 predicted proteins | sample 5204301 | NCBI WGS metagenome assembly WBZP01 (sample SAMN12412401, study PRJNA552823) | activated sludge metagenome | isolation source: activated sludge from nitrification reactor of wastewater treatment plant... | place: USA: Pennsylvania | collected 2017 | reverse complement strand
CGGACCGACTTGGTACTCGAGCGGATAGGAGTTGAAGTGGCCACTCTCCAGCGTCGTAAACTCGATTCCCACAAAGCTCTGCATCCACGGACGGAGCCCCAGCAGATCAAGCTGCGGTCGCCAGTCCGAGATGAAGTTGTGATCGGTCGAGATCACCACCTCGACACCCTCCCCCGCTGCGGAGGTCAGCCGGGGCACGATTCCCATCCGCGAGTCGATCGAGTTTTCACTGTGAACGTGCGCGTCCATCGACATCCAGCCGGTGGTATCGACCACCCGTGTAAGCTGCGCCGAAGCAGAGGCCGCATTACCAGACTCGACAGAGACCGGGACAGAGACGAGGTCATACTCAAAGCCGCGACTGAAGTAGACGGTGTACTGCCCCGGACGAACCGGAATCGTGACGTGTCCATCGGCATCGGTATACGCCACCGCTTCGATGAAGGCGCGCTGTCCGTCCTTTTTGTCGCTCAGCATATCGGTGAAGCGATAGTCCTCGCCCGCTTGCACATCGAATACGCCACCGGATCGCCGCTGCGCGTCACTCAGAGCGCGATCGTACTGCGCCACCACCGAGACTTTGGCGGGCAGCGGTCGTCCCGACTGATCCACCACCATCGCTTGCAGATAGCTGGGCGGTGGTAACACCGGGTCGATGAAGGTACCTTCGCCAGCTTTGATCTCGAAGCGCACAAATGGTCCCAGTGGTCTCCCTGCGCTCTGCACGCGATAGGCGTAGCGGCCCGGTGGCAGATTCCCAACCAGGTTCCCCGCATCATCGGGATAGTCTTGGGAGTACGGTCGGCAGAGCGTCTTTGCCGTCGCAGTCTCACACAGTCGCAGCCCAGCATCTAGGTAGTCCTCTGCCTTGGCAAACGCAGAGGCGGTCAATCCCAGCTCTTGATAGATCAGGACTTGTCCGCTGCTGGTCGACTCGCCGCCCTGGTTGGCGCGCAGGATTCCTTGATAGCTGCCGGTCTGGTTTCCGCGCAGCGTCATCACATCGTCCACGATCGAGGCGACGTCGCCACCGCCCACGATGAAGAACTGCGTCATCTCGACAAATCCGCTCGGCGCGATCGTGGTCTTGACCGAGTCACTGAACACCCCAATAAACGAGATCGCGGTAAACGGAACCAGCAGCGAGGTGTTGTCGATCGGAGTAAACGTATCGGTGTACTTTCCCAGGTTGCGATACGCGCCCTCATTCTGCTTCACAAAGTTCGTCTCGCTTGGCGCGGCGGCGAGTCCGTAGCTGACTCGATCGCTCATGCGACTGGATGCAGAGGCGATGAACTCTGTGACCACTCCGTTGAACGCGGGCAGCGGGAGTCCTCGTCCAAACGATCGCTCCAGCGGATGGCGAAGATCAAACCCAGTGCCCGGCAAAAAGACGTTGTTCATCCGTCCGTAGAGCATCACCATTCCGATCGGGACGCGTACCGTGCTCAAATCCACGCCGCCGATCTGCTGTTGGAAGGTGGTATTGGCCAGTACCGAGCTAGGAATCTGGAGCGGCCAGCGGGTCTTGTTGATGATGCGGGAGTGAATCTCTACCCGACGCGCCCCCGGTCGCAGTACGTAGTCGACTTCATAGCGGGCGTTGTCGTTTTTGAGCTTGTTCAGCTCGGCGGCAAAGTCTGTAAACGGGAGTCCCAGAAGGAGTGCCAGTCGGACCAGCTCACTGTTACCGGTATCGGAATGCGATGCCGTCGGGAGCAAGTAGTTCAGAAACAGGCTATCGAACACCTTGAGGAGGGTCAGAAACTCGCCGCCACCACCCGAGGCGCGCACCACAGCGACCCCTTCATCGTAGTGAACACGACTCTGCCCGTAGCGCTCCTCAAACGGCTTGGTCCCGTCGGACAGAACCTCTACTTTGTCGCAGGCAACGGCTTGGAAGAAGAACGAGGGAAACATCTCTGCAAAGATGTCGTTTCCGCCCAAGCGGTTCGATTCGTTGCGGCCTTGCTCATCGAAGCGACGCAGATCGGCATCGATGATGCTGCCTCCGTAGACTCCGAAGCCTCGGGAAAATCCGGCGTTCTGGATGACGACGCGAATGCGATCGTTTTCCATCATGAAGTCGCCGACTTCACCAAGCGCCCGAGGACCACCACCAAAGAGCTGCGCTCGATCGGTCACCCGAAAGGCACGCGGCAACATCGCCGCTGGTTCACGCTGACACGTCCCAAAGCCAAGCAACACAAGCGCACAGAATGCCAACACCAGGATGCGATTCATCGCTTCCTCTCGATTAGAAGGCCGCTACGATGTCTGCTTCGAAGCGGTCGTTGTTGAGGATGTTCGGACTCTGTTCGCTGGTCAGTGTGTAGTTGAGCGAGACGTGAACTGGGAAGGTCCGCGTCGGGCGAACGAACACACCAAAGGTGTGATACAGGAGCGCGAACGACTCATCAAACTGCCGGTCGGTATCGGAAATCGGAGTCGTTGCGTAGTGTGCTCGCGGCGCATAGGAAGCGACCCGATATCCCGGTGTCACTTCGAGCGGAATCTTGGGAATGGTATAGCGCAGGTGCGCCCACCAGCCGAAGCGCTCGAGCGGAGGAATCGCGCTCAAGGTATCGCGGGTGGTCTTCACATACAGAACCGCTGCTTGCAGCTCGATTCCCAAGTAGGAACCGGCAAAATCGGCGGCCACTCCAACATCGGTCTCCTTGATCAAATCGGGTAAATTTCCGACGGTACGAGGATTCCACTGGGCGGCCACTCCGATGTGGACAATCGGCTTTCGGAGATCATCGGTGACGGCATACATAGGCCGGACTTGATCGATTGGGAGTCCCTCTTTTCCCCAAAAAGAGAACTCTGCACGACCCCGAACCGCCGGGATGTTGTTGTCGGATAGGAGCTGATTTTGACCATTGCCATTGCCCGCAAACAGCGAGTAACGAAACGAGGTATTGCCAGCTAGCGGCACATGTCCGGAATGGATCGAAATTCCCAAGTTGCGATCCGCGCCCATCCCACGCGTGGTGTAGCCCTCGGTCGGCTGCACGCCTTCGACCGGAACCGCTCGGGACACAAACGGCAGCTCGGCATCGGACCGCATGCTATCGAGATCCCACGGCGTCACCATCTGACCGATCGAGACCCGCAGAAACCGCAGTGGGGCCCAGGTAATGTAGGCGTCACGGAGTCGCGCCGTAAGCTGTCCGCCCGGAAACGACTGACTCAGCCGATCTTCGCTCGCACCCTCGATGGAAACCCGTCCGGCGAGCACGCTCTTGTACTGCACATTGGCACTCACCCGCGCTTGCTCGAGCTGGAATCCGTTGTTGCGACCGGCGAGGTTATAGTTCTGCGGCTCCTCAATCCAGCGATAGGCAGCGTGAACGTAGCCCCCTAAGTCGAAGCGCCAAATCGATAGCGGTGCTGTCGAAATCTGCTGCTGCGTGACCACTGGCTGTGGCGTAGGAATCGTGACTTGCGGTGTCTCTGCAAGCTGAGGAGTCGGATTCCCTGACTCTGCGGTGGGCACTACAGGCGGAGAAACCGCTGCCGCCGGATCTGCGCTGACGGTCTGTGGCGTAGCCGGTGCCGACAGAGGAACATGATCGCCATAGCCTTGGGCGTACGCACCAGAGCCAAGGAGTGTGCCAACAAGCCCGCCAAGGAACGTGGCAGACCGCCCCAGGGTACGGGCCCAAGGTGAAGGAGAGGATCGCAACACGGGTGACCTCCGTCGAAGAACCGGCGACTCGGTCGCTGATTCAGGAATGCAGACGTGCGAGCAGAACTACCGACCCGCACGCAGAGGAACCCACAGTTGACCACTGTGTCAAGGCATAAGCCCGTTACGGCAGCGGCGCAACCAAAGGCGCTGGCGTCACGGAGGGAGCAGGAATCGGAACCACCCACTGCGCCAGCACCCGCAGATCCATCGGCTGCCCGGCCTCAAGTCGCTCGTGCTGACGGGACAGCGCCTGGAGCACCGCAACCTGCTGATCAAACTGCGCCGCAAGCAGCGCTGCCTGCTGATCGACGCGCCGGGCCAGAAGCTGCGTCATCGCCGCTCGCAGCGCTTGCTGATCGGTGTCCTTGAGTCCGCGTAGCAGCCGCAGCTCCACCTCGCTGTACGAAAGGCCGAGTCCACTCAACGTGGGGCCGAGCAGCTCGGACGGAGCGACCACCCCGTAACGCAGATACAGCGCCTTGGCTAGGTTCGCACGCGCCCGCAACTGCTGCTTCAGCAGCGACACAAAGATTGGCCGTTCGCTGATCAGAACCTCGGTCACACGCTGGAGCAAGCCGCGCAGTCGCTCGCTCGCTCGCTTGAGCTGCGCCGACGGACGAACCAGACGCAGTGGGGCAGGCGAAGGAGAGATGGTGCTCACCGGCGGCACGGCGGTATCTGCCGGTGACGGACAGCCTTCCGCCAGCGGTGTGTCGATGATGAACTCCATCGGATCGAGATCCACGAGCAGGTTATCGAAGACCTCTCCTGACCAGCGATCTGCACCCTCTTGGGCCAGTAGCGCAAAGTGTTCGTAGGCCCGAGACAGACGCAGCAGCATGCCCTCGCGCTGACGCAGGCTCTGCTGCACCGACTGAAGCTGACACAGCGTGTCGTGGGATAGCGGCGCTTCGCTTTGCAGCGGTGCGCTTAGGGTCTGACTATCGACGTAACCATGAAGCCCGGCACGCGCTTCTGCCAGCGTCCGCGATAACAACTGCGTAGTCTGCATCGCCTGCCGAGACAGCCGCACCGCGCTGTGAGGATTCACCGTCACGCAGCCGCTCAGCGTCAGCAGCAGTACGGCCAGCGCCACCAAGCTCCGCCCTGCCGACACCGTCTAGTGACCTTCCCGTTCGTCAGTGCCAGCCATGTGCTCGGTAACGTGCGGATCCGGGGAGTCCCATGGATACTCGGTCGTTTCCAGGGGACGGGGTGGTTGCAGCTTCGGCGCGGGTTTGGTCGGGGCCGCATCGCCGGGCTCCCAGTGCTCATAGTCGCTACGGCTCAAGTCCTCGACCGCACCATCACCATAATCAATGTAGTCCTGCTCATCGTCGGTGATTCGCGCAAACGCCAGGTCGTCAATGAACTGGAGGATCTTCTGAACCTGAGATTGGGTGTAGCCGCGCTGGTTGGACAACACCACGATACCGAGCTGTGCAGAGTCCAACGAGTCTGCATCGCCCACTTCGGCGATCGCGCAGTTCCACTTTTGGTGGACGCGATCCTTGATGCGACGCAACACCGAGCGCTTGTCCTTGTCGGAGTGACAGTCCTCGAGCTGTAGGGTGATGCGACAGACACCAACGATCATCTGCTTGTTGCCTGAAATGCTGCGGATTGGCGAATGACCGATGGACCACAACTGCCATCGGTCTTGTACTGATTAGCGAAACTACGCCAGCGTCGGCGCAATCTCTTCCACTTCATACGACTCGATGATGTCACCGACCCTGATGTCGTTGTAACCGTCGATCGACATACCGCACTCATAACCCTGCTGGACCTCGCGAACGTCGTCCTTGAAGCGTCGCAAAGATCCCAGCTTGCCGCTGTACACCAGCACCGAATCACGGATGAGTCGAGCCAGAGCCGACCGCTTGATCGTCCCATCGAGCACCGAACATCCTGCGATGGCACCGATCTTGGGAATGTTGAAGACCTCGCGGACCTCGGCCTTGCCGAGGAACTTGTCGCGCTTGATCGGGGCCAAAAGACCCGCCATCGCCAGCTTCACGTCATCGAGCGCCTGGTAGATGATGTCGTACAGCTTGATATCGACACCCTCTTGCTCAGCGAGCGCTGCTGCCTTGCCCGCAGGGCGAACGTGGAAGCCGATGATGATCGCGTTGCCGGCCTTGGCCAGGTTGACGTCGCTCTCGGTAATGCCACCGACGCCCGACTGAATGATCGAAACCTTGACCTCTTTGGTGGCGAGCTTGGTGAGCGCACTTCCAAGCGCTTCCGTCGAACCCTGTACGTCCGCCTTGAGGATGATCTTCAGTTCTTTCAGGCCCGCCTTCATGGCGTCCATCAGCTTGTCGAGAGAGACTGGACCAGCCTTGGCGCGATCTCGCTCGATACGGCGGAGTCGACGATGCTCAACCAGATCCTTTGATGCACGCTCATCGACCACGGCGTTGAGAACTTCACCCGCTCGCGGCACACCGGATAGTCCGAGTAGCTCGACCGGCGTCGATGGACCCGCCTGTGCCATGGTACGACCCTTGTCGTCGCTCATCGCACGGACCTTGCCCATCTCTTCGCCGACGACCACGATGTCACCGACGCGCAACGTACCTTCCTGGATCAGCACCGTCGCGACCGGACCGCGCTTGGCGTCCATTCGCGCTTCGATGACAGCACCCTTGGCAGCCTTGCTCGGGTTCGCCTGGAGCTCCAGCACATCCGACTGAAGCGCCAGCATTTCTAGCAGCTTGTCGATACCGACCTTGTTACGAGCCGACACGTCGCAATAAATCGTCGAACCGCCCCACTCTTCGGGTTGCAGGCCGTAAGCCGAGAGCTGCTGTCGGATGCGATCCGCCTGAGCCCCGGGCTTATCGATCTTGTTGACGGCGACGATAATCGGAACCTTGGCGTCCTTCGCATGGTTGAGCGCTTCGATGGTCTGAGGCATCACACCATCGTCAGCAGCGACCACCAGAACCACGATGTCCGTGACTTGGGCACCACGGGCACGCATCTCGGTAAACGCTTCGTGGCCTGGTGTATCCAGGAACACGACATCGCCCGCTTGAGACGAAATCTTGTAGGCACCGATGTGCTGGGTGATACCACCGGCTTCCCCTGCCGCGACATTCGCATTGCGAATCGCATCGAGCAGCGAGGTCTTGCCGTGATCGACGTGACCCATGATCGTGATAACCGGCGCACGCGGCTTGAGATCCTCGGGCTTGTCGGTCGTCTCGGCCACGACGCTCTGCTCTTGGAACGCCGTCGATTCAACGCGCCACTCGAACTCACCGGCCACGAGCTGCGCAGTATCGATGTCGATCGAGGAGTTGATCATCACTTGGCGCATGCCAAGCTCCCAGATCTTCTTGAGTACGTCGGTGGCCTTCTGCGCCATCTGACGAGCAAGCTCGGCGATGACGATCGACTCACCCATCTTCACGACGCGCTTGTGCTCGGCAGCCGTCGTGATCTGCGTCTTACCTGGCTTACGACCAGGCTGGACCCGACCACGCATTGGCTGCGCCGGACCCACTGGAGCCCGTCGGGACTCTTGGCCACGCAGACGCTCGCCCGACACTTCCTGACGAGGACCACGTCCGCTACCAGCATCAGGCGCATCGCCACTCCGCTGGAAACCCCGTGGACTTTCGCTGCTCGGCGCGGCTGGCTTGGCTGCGGGAGCACTCTTGAACGCCGACAAATCGATGACCCGGCCCGTTGGACCCAGTCCTTCGAGCGAGCGGCGCGTCTGAGCAGTAACAAACACCTTGCTTGGCGCACCGTGAACCGGAGACACCGTCGATGGAGCTGCCGCAGTGCTCGACCGAGCTGGCTCGCTCGGTGGGGTGGTCGCCGTTTCAATTGGACGATCCACCGCCGGCTTCGCCGCACTCTCCACTTTGGAAGCGCTCGGTACCGCCACCGTCTGCCGGCTGTGTCCAGAGGCCTGCTTCGGAGCGGTCACTGCATGCTTCTCAGCAGCCACCGGTTTATTCGTCGCTGCTACCGGCACCGGTTTGGGAGCCGTGTCGACAGCAGGAGTGCGCTGCACTGCTGGCTTGTGTTCGACCTTGTCAGGCTTCGCCGCGTCCACCGATGCTTTCGGGGAGTCCTTGACAGGAGCACGCTCGACCGGCTTGGCCACAATCACCTCAGGGACCGGGGCCGGCTTGGGCTCGACAGCGGTAGGGGCGACCGGCTCGCTCTTCGCAGCCACTTGTGCGACCACGGCGGCGACAGGCTTGTCAACGACAACCGGTGGCACCGCGACTTCGGCAGCAGGCTTTTCGGCAGCCACCTTGGTCGTCCGAGCAGGCTTTTTGGCCAAATCGCCGACCTTGGGCGAATCAACGACCTTGGGCGAATCAACCGCCTTGGCCGGTTCCACAACCTTCACCGGTTCGGCAACCTTCACCGGTTCGGCAACCTTCGCCGGTTCCACCTTCGCCGGAGCGACTTCCGCAGAAGGAACAACCACGGGCACAGCGGCCGGCTGCTCGACTGGCTTCGCCTTCGCGACCACCGCCGGCGGCTCCACCTTCACCGGAGCGAGCTTCTCGACGACGGATGGTTTGGCATCGGCAACCGGGCGCACGGGTGCCTCGACGATTGGATTGGCAGCCCGGACCACTCGACGCGGCGGCTCAGCAACCAGTCGAGGTGGCTCGACCACAGGCGGAGGCGGAGGCGCGACTGGTACCGCGACAACAGCCTGCGTTTCGGGATGAAGCCGACTGCCGTCCTTGGCGCGACGACGAATGACCGTCTCCGAGAGGCGCTCCTGCACCGTATTCTCGTGGCGCTCCTTGTCGAAGGCCCGTCGGACCCGGTCTACCTCATCGCGCTCAAGCCGCGACATGTGGTTCTTGGCCTCGATGCCCAGGGCACGGACCTTTTCGACCAAATCCTTATGGGCAATCCCAAGCTCTTTGGCTAGCTCGTAGATTGCGACCTTGGAGCCCGACGTGCCGACGCTCTCGGTGTTCATGAATGGTTGTCCTGATTCTTCAAGCTAAGCGCAGGGGCCTGCGAGCCCGGCTGCGATCCGTCATCGACGGCAGCAAGTTGGTAGAGCGCTGCGACATCACCAACCTGGACAGTGCGCCGCAGCGATCGCGCAAATCCGCCTTTTAGAGCTGCCTCGATGCATCGCATCCGACGATGCACGTACGTACCACGACCGGCCTGCCGATGACCCAGCCGAAACAGAAGCCGCCCGCTCTGATCTGACGCAGCGCGCAGCAGCTCGGCCTGGGCATCGACCTTCCGACACCCCACGCACGTCCGCATCGGCACATGCCGACACTCGAACTGCGTCTGACCCAAAACTGCTATCACGGCTTCCACCATGGACTGGTATTCCTCGCTCCGCCCTGTTAGCGGCTGCCCCTCGTCAAAAGTCGCGTCACACGACGCTTCACATCACGCGCCTCGTCGAGGGTGAGGTCCGCAGCCTGAGCCAGGCGTTCCTCGTCTTCCTCTTCCATCGACTCGAGCGTCGTATATCCAACATCCATCAGCCGCGCCACGATGTCGGGATCAATTCCCGGCAGCGGACTCGACGGTGCAACATTTCGCGACGGTGCCGGAGTGCGGCTCGGCACCGGTTCGTGACGGGCGGGTCCACTCGGCGCAAGCTCGGCCCGCGCTGGTCGCTCGCTTGGCTGCAGCGGCGGCTCACCACGCTTTTTGCGCTCCTCGTTTACGAAACCAAGCGCCGCCTCTTTGAGGCGCATCGCGCCTGCCTCTCCGCCCACACCCGGCACGTTGCGCAGGTCATCGATGCGTGCCTCGGCCAGATCCGACACCGACCGCCAGCCGAGCCGGAACAGCGTGCTCGACATTTCTTCCGACGAGCCATCCAGCCCGGCGAGAACCTGCCGCTCGACCTGTTCCATCTCGCGGACGCGGCTCTCGGCGTGGATATCAATCCGCCAGCCGGTAAGCTGCGAGGCAAGCCGTACGTTCTGACCCTTTTTGCCGATTGCCAAACTGAGCTTGTCGTCGGGAACGATCAGCTCCATGGTGTGATTTTCGGCGTCGATCACCACGCGGGAAACCTCCGCAGGAGCGATCGCGTTGCAGACGAAGCGCGCTGGATCTTCGCTATAGGGAACGATGTCGATTTTCTCGCCACGCAGCTCTTGAACCACAGCCTGGACCCGCGAGCCCTTGATTCCCACGCAGGCACCGACGGGATCGACGTCACGATCACGAGAACTCACCGCAATCTTGCTGCGGGAACCGGGCTCACGCGCCGACGATTCGATCCGCACGATCTTTTCGTAGATCTCGCTGACCTCTTGCTCAAACAGCTTTTCGAGCAGACCCTTCGAGGCACGCGACATCACAATCTGGGGACCACGCGCGTTTTTCTCGATATCGACGACGTAAGCCATGATGCGGTCGCCGATTCGGTAGTTTTCGCGAGGAACCTGCTCGCGCACCGGCAAGATCGCCTCGGTCTTTCCGAGGTCTACGATGATGTTGCCGCGCTCGAAACGACGAACGGTACCGTTAATGAGCTCACCTTTGCGGTCGCGATACTCATTAAAGGTGTTTTCGCGTTCCGCCTCGCGGATACGCTGAATGATCACTTGCTTGGCGGTCTGAGCGGCGATGCGACCAAAGCGCTTGATGGTGTCGTGTAGATCGAGGATGTCGCCGTACTTGCGCTCTTGCTCAGAAGCCTTGTCCGAGTCGCCATCGGTATAGAAGATCTGAAACAGCAGCTCGTCGCCCACCTCGGCGCGCAGACCCTGACGGTCGGCATCCACCTTGGCAATGTCACGACCCTTGATGCCCGCCGATTCGGTGACAATGCAGACCTGGAAGAGGTCCACTTGTCCGCTGTCTTCATTGAACTGCGCCTCAAGCTCGCGCTCGAGGCCAAAGACCTTCTTGGCAGCGGTCATGATGGCCTGCTCGAGCGTTTGGACAAGGATCTTCTTGTCGATCCCTTTGTCCTTACCTACTTGCTCAAGCACCATCGAGAGGTTGGGTTGCATCGCGTCTTACCTTGCTTCCTGGCCTATGCGTCTTGGCCGATTCGTCCTGGCCTGTGCGTTGTCGCCTCTGGCTCTAGCTGCTGTCAGACGAACTCAAATACCGCGTTTGCTTTTTCAATTTCACCGATGACAAGTTCGAAGCTTCCGGCACCTTCGACCGCAATTTTGACCTTCTCGCCGTCGACCGCTTCGATCGTCCCAGAATAGTTCCGGCGCGGCACCGAATCAGGTGCCCGCGGTCCTTGCAGCGAAAACGACTGCTCTGCATCAGGACGAAGCCGGATCTTGGCCTTTTTGCCAATGAAGCGCGCAAAGTCAGAGCTCTTCTTCAGAGGTCGATCAACACCTGGCGAGCTGACTTCCAAGCTGTACGCGCAAGGCAGGAGATCATGAACATCAAGAAGCGCGGACACCTCTCGCGAGATCGTCACGCAGTCTTGATGGCCCACATGACCTTGCCCTGGAAGTCGATCGAACGTCACGCGCAGCACACAGCCCGAAGGACCACGGGTCCATTCCACATCGACAAGCTCGTACCCCTGTCCGTCTACGGCAGGCTCGATCAGCTTGTGCAGGGCTTTGAGGTCAACGGGTCTCATGGCTTCTTTCAAAAAAAAAGGCGGGTCCGGGCGGGCCCACCTTCCGTGGATTCCTACCAAAATGTATCTCCGCCTATACCACCACCTGTGCCTTTTGCGCAAGAGTCAAGCTCTGCACCGACGCAAGGGGCCGACCACATTCGGCCGCTGATAAACCCTCAAAAAACCGCCTGCTTTTTTGGTCCGACCATGCCACGAGTTGTGAACTGGACTGCTCAGCATCATCGATTCCGCCGCTTCGCCCATTCCAGCCGCCCGGGTCTACCGCTTTTGTGCTAGTTCCTTTCGCACTCACATGGCGATTGAGACTCAAAAGACCCACGAACTACTGGAGTCCCTTGGGGAGCGGCTCACTGCTCTCCGAGGGCATCTTTGACATCGAGAAGCTAGAGGAGCGGCTGCTCGAAATCGAACAGATTTCCGCCGACCCGTCCTTTTGGAACCAGCAGGAAAAGGCGCAGACTCTGCTCCGCGAGCAGTCTGGTCATAAACAGACCGTTGGTGAGTGGCAACGACTATCGCGTGCATTACAAGACGCCAAGGTGCTGCTCGAGCTGGCCGAGGAAGTGCAAGACGAAGGCGAGGCCGCAGAGTCGCTCAAACAAGCGCGGCATGTCGAAGAAGGCGTAGCGACGATGGAGCTACGTCGGATGCTGTCCGGCGAGCAAGATCACACCGATGCGCTGGTATCGATCAATGCGGGTGCGGGCGGTGTCGATGCGCAGGACTGGGCCGATATGCTGCGGCGAATGTATTACCGCTGGGCCGAACGGCGCGGCTTTGCGATCGAAGAGCTGGATCTCCAAGAGGGCGAAGAGGCCGGGATCAAGTCCGTCAGCTTTGCGGTGCGCGGACAGAACTCCTTTGGATATCTCAAAGCGGAAAGTGGCGTGCATCGCTTGGTGCGGATCTCGCCGTTCGACTCGAACGCTCGCCGACACACCGCGTTTGCAGCGGTCTTTGTCTACCCAGAGATTGACGACTCGATCGAGATCGACATCCGCGAAGAAGACATTGAAATCCAGACGATGCGCTCGGGTGGAGCCGGGGGGCAGCACGTCAACAAGACCGAAAGCGCGGTTCGGCTCATCCACAAGCCGACCGGACTCGTCGCCAAGTGCCAGTCCGAACGCTCCCAGCACAAGAACCGCTCGACGGCGATGAAGATGCTACGAGCGATGCTCTATGCCCAAAAGCTGCGCGAGCAAGAGGCCAAGATCGACGAAGCCAACAGCCACAAAAAAGCAATCGAGTGGGGCAGCCAGATTCGCTCCTACGTACTGGCTCCGTATCGACTGGTCACCGATCACCGCAGCGAACTCAAGCTTGGCAACGTCGACGCCGTGCTTGACGGGGATCTCGACGAGTTCATCAAGGCCTACCTGATTCAGGCCGCAGGATAACCCTATGGATGCTGCCCAGTCCGTCAGCGAGCAGTTTCGCGCCGACTTCGCGTTCGACCCAGACGTGGTGCTGTTCAACAACGCGGGCGTCGCCCCGATGAGCCAATACGCCGAGTCTGCAATCCAGAAGATGAGCCATCACCTCCGCCGAGGTTGGTTCGATCTCGATGCGGCGTTGCGGCTCTACGAGCAGGCTCGGGTCTCGTTTGCACGATTGACTGGGGCACGGCCCGAGGATGTGGCGATGATGCAAACCTGTGCGGCGGCCATCTCGCAGGTCGCACTAGGTCTGTCGCTACGTCCCGGTGATGAGATCGTCCTTGCGGATCAGGAATACCCCTCGAACGCGTATCCCTGGCACGTCGCGGCCCAGCGAGCGTCGGCGCTACTCCGGGTGGTGCGCTCACAGCCCGATTTTAGCCTGCCCACCGAAACCATCATCGCTGCGATTGGTCCACAGACTCGGGTGGTGGCGGTGTCGTGGGTGCAGTTCCAGACCGGTGCCGTGCTCGATCTGCCTGCCCTGAGCCAATCGTGTCGTCGGGTGGGTGCCTGGCTGGTGGTGGATGCCATTCAGGGGCTCGGTGTGCTGCCGTTTGATCTCACGAGCATGGGCGTTGATGCCGTGTGCGGCGGAACCCACAAGTGGTTGTGCGGGCCGCTCGGTCAGGGTCTGCTTGCGCTGGCACCGGGACGGGCGGCCGAGCTGACCCCTCTGCTGCATGGTGCGATGACCTACGGTACTCCCGACGATCCAGTCGATCCCAGCCGAGCCCCGCGACCCGATGCCAAGCGGTTCGAGCCGGGTGCCCCTCCCCTGCTCGCCTCCGTGGCCGGTGCGGCTGCTATCGATCGACTGCTGACGCTGGGCATCGATAACGTGCATCAGGCCGCGCTGCGAATCTCCGATCGCTTGATCACTGGACTGGCGACGCGTGGTGCCAGGCTGCTACTGCCGGTGGGAAGCGCTCTCCGCTCGCCAATCGTCACGTTTGTACCGAGAGGCAACGTGGAGGCGGTCGCGGCTCGCTTGAGCGCAAACAAGGTCGCTTGTGCCCGTCGCGCAGGTGGGATTCGCTTGTCGCCTCACGCTTTCAATCAGCCAAGCGATGTGGAGCGCTTCTTTGCCATCCTCGACGCGGCTTGAGCTGTTCGCGATCGCGGCGCCGGGACTTGAGGGAATCCTTGCTCGCGAGCTGGCGCAGATCGTTCCATCAGCGCAGCCGCGTGAGGTTCCCGGTGGGGTGATGCTACACGGGGATCTATCGACACTGTACCGGGTCAATCTCTGGACGCGTCTGGCCACTCGGGTGCTTGTACGGATCGGTACGGTACGTGCGCTGCACTTCGAGGAGCTGCGCCGCAAGACCTCCGCCCTGCCGATTCAATCGTTTGTCCGATCGGCGGTCCGCCTTCGTGTTTCAGCGACGGCCCATCGCTGTCGATTGATCCACACCGGTGCCATCATCGAGCGCGTCGAACTGGCCCTGGCTGATGCGGGGCTGACCACAACTTTGGACGAAGCTGCACCGCTTTTGCAGGTCTTCATCCGAGGTGACTCCGATCTGTTCACGCTGTCCATCGATAGCTCGGGTGAGCTACTGCACCGTCGTGGCTATCGACTCGAAGATGGCGGCGCACCGCTGCGTGAGACGCTGGCACCGGCACTCCTTGAGCTAGCGGGATATGCCCCAGCTCTGGCCTTCTGCGATCCAATGTGTGGAGCAGCAACGCTTGCCATCGAAGCTGCGATGCTTGCCCTACAGCGCGCCCCTGGCATCGGACGACGCTTTGCCTTTCAAGACTGGGCTAGCTATTCACCGCTGCTCTGGCAACAAATCACCGCCGAGGCCCGCAGAGACGAGCGGGTCCAGTTGGCTCAGCCGATCTTCGTGAGCGATCGCGATCCGAAAGTACTGGATCTGGCCCGTCGAAACGCCGACAGAGCCGGTGTCCTTGCGCACCTTCAACTTCAGTGCACCGATGTTCGCAATCTGCGACTACCGCCCGTCGAACAGGGGCTGATCTTGTGCAACCCGCCCTACGGCAAGCGATTGCGCGATCCACGACTCATCGATACCTATCGCTCGCTCGGTGCGCTTTCCCGTCGCTCACCCGGGTTTCGACTGTCGGTGTTTACCACCACTGCCCAGCTTGCTACGGCCGCTGGAACGGTCCGCAGTGTTCACTGGCTCCGCAACGGTGGGCTCCGTGTTGGCCTGTTTTCCGTCGGAAAACCTGACGTAGCGCCAGCGCCTAGTCCTTCTTTAGCATCTTCACCACAGGCTTGAGCTTGACGTCGATCGTCCCCGCCGACGGCACCGGGTCGCCTGACAGATAGCGGGCGGTCACTGCCATCAGCACGTTGAGCGGCTTCGAGGGATCGCGCACGGCACCCACGAACACATCGTGTGCCGGAGAACCATCGGGCACCGGCAGTGGATTGCCGTTATCGGTGATCTGGCCTTTGCGCGCCAACGGACCGACCGTGCCTAGGTACACCGCCCGAGGATCAGTGGTGCTACGAATTCCGTCAGGACCGATGTAGGTTTCGATCTTGGTGATGTCGATGTCGACGCCGTTTATTGCCGTGTAGAAGAGCTGCACGTCGCGCATGTTGTCCGCGTTCGACTGAGCAAAGCCGCTCGTGAAGGCCGGATCTTTCGAAAAATCGACGACGAACAGCACGAGCAGCTTGATATCACCCGCGCACAGCATCGTTGGTTCGTCACATAGACCGGTCACTTGGTAGCTAGTGGTCAATCCCAACAGGCCGGGCAATGCGGAACACTGAATGCCAAATAAATTCGCGCACGTAATCTTCAATCCCTGATAAGTGCCGGGGATACTCAAGTTCAGTTTGAGATCGTAGTGAAGGGTCTGCTCAGCGAGGGCAAGCTCTTGCTCAGTGACAGCTCCACAGCCGGTAGCAGCAGTACCGAGCAGAGCCAATGCGCAAGCAAACCGAGCAGCACGTGACTTCAAGGAAGCTAAGTTCTCGAATAGATATTTTCTCATAAAAAGAAATATATCATAAAAGAACAGCGACCCGAATGGACAACCGGATAAACCCCATGCACATCAAGCACATAGGGTTTGAAAATGCCCGCTAGGTCAAAGAGATTACAGCTCTGCTTGGATCTGCGGAGCGGTAACGCGCAGCAGGTAGCGACCTTTGCCGGTGTTCCCGGTGGGCGCAAGCGCGAGCGCCACAAAGTAGTCCTTCGACAGGACGCGGATGAGCAGGGTCAGCTTCTCGGTGCGAATGCTGACTTCCTCTACGGCACCGCCCTCAATGATGTCGGCAGCCTTTTTGACCTGGGCAAGGATGAACGAAAACTCCATGCCGACGGTCTGGATGTCGAGCTTCTGGGCGTCCTTGGCGTAGCTTTCGACAGCGATGCCGTCAAAGCCCATCAGCAGACCTGCAACCGCGCCATCAGACTTCTCTACAAGGGTGCGCAAGCTATCTCGGAACATAGGTACATTTTTACCGGCTTTTTAGGTCCGTGGTCAATCGATCTCCTCGCCTGGGGCGGGGCCCGAGCTTGGTTTGGCCCGACTACTCGTCCAGCCCGTACTCACGCAGCTTGTAGAGCAAGGCACGATGGGACAGCTCTAGCAGCCTGGCCGCCGCCGCCCGATTGCCACGAGTCTTGTGCAACGCTCGAGCGATCAGGCTCCGTTCCAGGCGGGCGGTCGCGGACTTCACCGACAGATCACTACTCGCCAGGGCAGCATCCGTCTCGGCAGCCACGGCATCCGCATCGGCCAAGGAACGGTCCGCCACGTCCCGCTGCGGTAGATGGCCCCCAGTCTGCACCACCACATAGGGCAAGTCACCGACGTCGAGCTGGGTATGATCGCAGAGCACCACCGCTCGCTCGATCATGTTTTCCAGCTCGCGAACGTTGCCGGGGAAGTCGAAGCGCAGCAGCGCCCGCTTGGCCGACTCGGTGATGCCGACGATCGGACGGGCCAGCCGTTGTGCCGCCCGATGCAAAAAGAGCTGAGCCAGCGGTAGAATGTCTTCTCGTCGCTCACGCAGCGGTGGTACCAGCAGCTCGACGACGCTCAAGCGGTAGTACAGATCGGCACGAAAGCGATTCGCCTCGGCCTCTTTGGACAGGTTGCGCAGCGTCGCAGCAATCAGCCGCACATCAACGGAAATCTCGTCTCGCGCCCCCAGCGGCAGAATCTTGTGCTCTTGCAGCGCCCGCAGCAGCTTGACCTGAAGTGCCAGCGGTAGCTCTCCGATCTCATCGAGAAACAGCGTTCCTCCATCGGCCCGCTGAAAGACGCCTTGCTGATCACGAACCGCATCGGTGAACGCACCTTGGACATGGCCAAACATCAGGCTTTCCAGCAGGGCTTCGGGCAGCGCGCCGCAGTTGATGGCAATAAACGGCCCGCTGCGACGAGGCGAAAGCTGGTGAATCGCCCGCGCCAAGACCTCTTTGCCGGTCCCCGATTCCCCGAGCAGCAGCACCGAGGTCGGATGCACCGCGACGCGAGCCACCTGCGAAAAGAGGCCGCGCATCACCTTCGACTCGGCAATCACGCCTTGAAGTGACGCGACGCCTTCACTCGGACCCGCTGTGATCGGCCCAAAGCGACCGGCCGTACGGTCTCCGAGAACGGACTCTCTGGCTTGGGCTTTGCGCAGTGCCAGCAGCAGCTCAGCCTGGCGAAGCGGAGACGGCAACACATCGTAGGCACCAGTGCGAATCAGCCGCTCGGCATCCTCGGCAGGCTTCGATACCGCGAGGATCAGCGTCGGACAAAGCGAATGCAGCGCCCGCACCGCCGAGTCTTCCTCGGAAGTCAACTCAGCGACCAGCAGATCGATCGGCTCCTCAGGCGGGCTCGCCAACAAGGCAGCTATCGATGCCATCAGGCGGACCGAAAAGCCGGCCTCGCGCAGAGACTCGGCCAAGTGACGACCCCTGCCAAGGTCCGGGCAGCACAGCACCAGATTCCGCTCGGCAGTGCGTGGTTTGGGATCGCTCACAGACTGGTTGGCCCATGTGGGCCGGGTAGCACTCCGACGATCTCCCGCGCCTGCGCCGCTGTCGCAATGTCCCGACCGACCTCGCGAGCCACTTTGACCAAGGCTTCGACCAGACGACCGTTTGAGTCCGTCTTGGTTCCATCGGGAAGATAGAACGTATCTTCAATGCCGGTGCGAAGGTGTCCGCCCAGCTCGGCAGCCCGACGGTGAAGTGGCCACACCTCGCGCTGACCAATGCCAATCGTTTGGAAGTGCGCACCTTGGGGTAGCTCAGCGACGATGAGCGGCAGCCACTCGGGCTTGCACGGCATACCGCTCGCGACGCCCATCACCAGCGACACGTGAATCGGCCCAGTGAGAAGCCCCACCTGCTGAAACAGGCCAATGGAGCGCACGATGCCAGTATCGAAGCACTCACACTCGGGAACGGTGCCGGTGGCGCGCATGGCGGCGATGAACTTTTCGATTTTGTCGACGGGATTGTCGAAAAGCATCGGTGGCCAGGCCCATTGCCCGCTACTGCGTGCTCGCAAGTAATTGAGCGAACCGGCATTGAGCGCGGCCATTTCCGGTCGAATCCGCGACAGACAGGCCAGCGGTGCACTCACATCGGGGCCAACCACTCCGGTCGACATATTGATGATCATGTCGGGCACCCGAGCGCGGATCGCCGCATCAATCTCTGCCACGACTTCGGGATCCCACGTCGGAAAGCGGCCCATCCCAGGCGCTTGCTGGCGATAGTGGCAGTGAACAATGGTGGCACCGGCATCGCGGGCCTCTGCGGCGGCGGCGGCCATTTCGGCGGCGGTCACCGGCACGCGATGCTGCGTCGGATCGGTCAGCACTCCGGTCAGCGCACAAGTAATGACAACAGGCTGATCTAGGTGGCTCATACCTGGACGATAGCAAAGCCACCCGCCTGCGGAGCAGACGTTTTAGATGCCGAGCTGGAAGCGGAGACCGAGCTTGCCGAGGAGATGGAAGCCGTGGGTGCGGGTCTGTTCGGTATTCCCGGCCATGTCGATGACGACGGGATCAGCACCGGCCAGCATGTAGTGATAGCCAAACGTGCCGGTAAAGTTGAGGACGAAGAAGCGATTGAGGTAGTACTCGACGCCCGCTTGTCCCTCGGCACCCAGTCCAAACCAGGCAATCTGCCCGCGATCGATCGGGTATACGGTGCGATAGGGCAGGCCGAAGATGAGTCCGCCGTAGGCACCGATCGTACCGCGCCACGCCCCCGAGCCCAGCTCGAGATCCCAGCCGATCATGCCCTGCACGGTCGAGCCCGAAAATCCTTGCAGGTTCACAAACTGGTCGAACTGAACATAGACGTCGGTATGTAGAACCTCGACACCGCCGCGCAGACCGAGCAGACCGCCGGAGTTGTAATCGAAGAAGTCGGCACCTTTGGTCGTCCCGTTCGGCTCGGACTTGATGGTCACCACCGAGTTGAGCTTGGGTGGGGTGCCGTACATGCCGCCGACGTAGACATCGACGTAGCCTTCGAGGATCTTGGCCTCGGCGGGCTGGGCAGCAAAAAGAACTGCACCGGCGACCGCAGGGGCAGCCGACCGAAGCAGGCTTGCCATTTTTTTCGTTTTCGCCATGGCTGCCATGATAGCAAATAGCGCCATGTCTAGCGTCCCGCTTCTGCCGAAGGTGGCAATCACCGGCCTGGGGCTGGTCACGCCGCTCGGTACCTCGAAGGAGTCGTTTTTTGCAGGACTTGCCGACGGACGCAGCGCGCTTGCTCTCCACTCGGATCTGTCGAGCGCACTCCCGGGAGAGCTGGCCGGACAACCCGTTTGGGCCGGTCGCGTCGCCGAGTTCGGAGCCCAAGCTGCGATCGAAGCAGGCAAGCGTCGCCGAATGCCGCGCCTGGCCCAGATGTGTATCGTCGCCGCTCGTGAGGCGCTCGGATTGCTTCCCGGTGCCGGGCCCAAAGATGCGTCGGCGATCCACGCCTACGGTGCAAAGCGGCTCGGAGTCGTGCTGGGAACGGGCCTGGGCGGCCTTGATGCCACGATCGAATTCACGCGCAGCTTCATCGATGGCGGGATGGCCGCCGCGTCGCCAGCTGTCTTCCCCTATACGGTCATGAATGCCTCGGCGGGCCTGCTCGCCATCGAGCTGGGACTGACCGGCCCGAACGTCACCGTCAACCACCGCGAGCTCTCGCTGCCCGAGGCGATCGCCGCTGGGGCTGAGCTGTTGCAAACCGGCCGAGCCGATGCCGTGCTGTGTGGGGGATGTGATGAGCTAGCACCATGGTCGCTCCACGGCCAATGGCAGCTAGCGGCGCTGGCCCCCGATCTAATGACTGCTCAAGCGGCACCGATTCATCCGTATGAAGGCGTTGGCCAAGGTGTGGTACCCGGCGAAGGATCGGTGGTGGTGCTGCTGGAACGGACCGATCGCCCTCCGAGTGCGCCACCGCTCGCCTATCTTTCGGGATGGGGCCGCGTCGGCGATGACCGCCAACGAATCGGTTGGCCTCGGGCCGGCGCATCCGACCAGCGCGTCACCGCTGGAGCAGCAGCCTCGATCAAGCACAGCCTCGCGATGGCCGGACTGCGTCCGAACCAGCTCAACTGGGTCGCTGGAGCGGGCAATGGCAGCGGGCTGGACGAACTGGAGACCCAGACCCTACGGGCCGGGCTCGAAGCCGCAGCCGAACAGGTCGCCATCTCCTCGGTGATTGGTCAGTGTGGGGAGTGGCAAACCTCGGCCGGCGTGCGACTTGGCGCCGCGCTCTGGTCGCTGTCCGCGCAGCGCGTGCCAGGAACGACCCACTGCCGAACCCCCGATTCCACCCGCAGCTTACCAGGGCTGGTCCTCCACCCGCAGGACGCCCTCGTCCATCACGTGCTGTTGCCAACGCTTTCACAAGGCGGCGGAAACATCAGCTTGGTATTCAGCAAAGCCTAAACGAACCCAGGTAAAATGAGCCCGCCTATGCATATCCTTCGCAGCGAGTTTGTCGCCAGCGCGCCCTCCCGCGCCCAGTGGCCATCGCCAGCCATGCCAGAGGTCGCGATCTGCGGCCGCAGCAACGTCGGCAAATCGACGCTCCTCAATGCGCTGCTCGGTCGCCGCGGGCTCGCGCGAGTCTCGAAGACACCGGGACGGACACGGCTGATCAACTTTTTTCAAACCACGATCGCCAGTCCAAAAGGTCCGCAGAGCGTGCTGCTCGCCGATCTGCCCGGGTACGGCTATGCATCGGTGAGTCACAGCGAGCGGTCGGGCTGGCAGGCCATGATGGAAGAGTATCTGAGCAAGCGCGACAACCTGCGGGCGGTGGCGCTGCTCTGCGATGCCCGTCGAGTCGTCGCACCCAACGTGGAAGAGCTGCTGTTTGATGAAACCGAGCTGGCCGACTATCTGCGCGGGCTGGGACGCAAGGTCGTGCCAGTGCTGACGAAGGCCGACAAGCTGGCCAAATCCGAGCGCAAGCCGGCCGCGCAGATTCTGTCGCGACTACTCGGTGGCAAAGCGATCGTCTGTGCCGCTGAACAGGGCGAGGGTGTCGACGATCTGTGGATTCGCTTGCTCACGGCAGCCAGCGAAAAAGCCATCATCCAGGGAGTAGCCGCCGTCGATCGAGTTCTTTAGGGGGGAAAATGAGCGCGTCTGATAAGCCGTCCGCCGAGGGACATGGCGGCGGGTTTCGAGTGGTAGTGGTGGCACTCGCCATCAACCTTCTGATCGCGGTGTTCAAGTTTGTCGCGGCTGGGCTGAGCGGCTCGACCGCGATGCTGGCCGAGGCGGTTCACTCGCTGGCCGATACCGCCAATCAGGCGTTTTTGCTGATCGGGATGCGGCGCAGCTCGCGGCCCCCCGACGCGCTTCACCCGTTTGGATACGGGACCGAGACCTACTTCTGGGCGTTCATCGTCGCTGGCAGCATCTTCCTGATCGGTGCGGCGGTCAGCATCTGGGAAGGCACCGAAAAAATCTGGCACATTCTCCACGGTCAGGCGCAGTCACACGGTAGCGTCAAGTGGGCGATCATCGTGCTCACCGTGTCGCTGGTGCTGGAAAGCTGGTCGCTGCGGACGGCGGTGCAGGAGTTTTTGCACATGACCGCCGGCAAGGGCCTGCGCAAGACGATCGAGGACGCCCGTGATCCGACCGTGCTCACGGTGCTGTTCGAGGACTTGGCCGCGCTGTTTGGTCTGCTGGCGGCGCTCATCGGTGTGGTCGCCAGCCACTTCACCGGCAACCCTCTGTGGGACGCACTGGCATCCATCATCGTCGGCCTGGCGCTGCTGGTGGTGGCGATCTTCCTCGCCCGTGACTCGATGAGCCTGCTGATCGGTGAAGCGGTACCGAGCGAAGAACACCAGAAGATCGTGGCCCTTGCGGCGGCTCACCCCGGTGTCCTCGAAGTGGTCCACTTGCGGACCAAGCACATCGCACCGCAAGAGGTGCTAGCGACGTTCAAGATTCGCTTCGCCCGCGACCTCACGATGGACGGCCTGGAAGCGAAGATCAACGACCTCGAGGCCGAGCTGCGCGCCCAATTCCCACACCTACGCCGCATCTATGTCGAGCCCGGCTTCGACGAAGAAAAGCAACGCCGCGAGCAAGGCCTGCACCACTAACGCCCCCATCCTCGCGCACGGACCGAAGACGAGGGCGCTGACTATCGACGCAACGCGTTCACGCGAACCGCAGAGTCTTTGTATCCGGGATGCGACTGCTGCGCCTGCTGATAGAAGTAAATCGCTTCTTTGTGGTTTTGGAGACGCTCGTAGCACTGCGCGAGCTGGTAGTTCAGCTCGGCCAAGTCGGCCTCGGATACCGATGGCATGTACAGGCCTTCTTTGAAGACCTCGACCGCCTCACGGAGCTGCGATAGATCGCGGTAGCACTGACCGAGCATCAGCGCCGCCCGGCCCGCCAGCTTGCGCTCCTGCATCGCGACCTTGAACTCACCGATGGCGAGTGCGTGCTGGCCCCGGTTGCGATGGGCGATGCCGCGCTGGTAGGCCTCGTTTGGATCGCGGGCTTCACCGATCGGCCCGCTCTTGTCACTGGCCCCCGAAGGCGGAGTGGTACCCGAAGGCGGAACCGGAATGCTGCGCGCCGAAGCCAGAGGCGGGGTCTTCTTCGCCGAAGGCGGCGGGGCCGGATTCGATGCACGCGGCGGTCCCGGCGGATTGCTGTCAGGAACGATCTCTTCAGGCTCCAGCTCGATTAGGTTTTCGTCCGATGACGACGTACTGCCGCCCAGCTCGGCGAGCTTGTTCTGCACGGTCTGGCTGTGGGGATAGCGCGACGCGAGTGAGCGCAACAGACGCTTGGCGTCCTCCAGCATCCGCTGCTGCAGGAAGAACTCGACCTCGGCCAGCTCCTCGCGCAGGGTGCCACTGCGCTGCGAGGGGGCCGACTGCCGCGACGACAGCTTCTCCGACACCGCAGCGCGACTGTTCGGGCCCGAGGGTGCCGGGGGCAGCGGCTGCGGTTCACTGCGGCTTATGACCGGCGGATTGGGCGAGGTCGGCCCATCATCATCCGACGCCGTCATCTCGATCACCGGCTCGTCTTCATCGGGCGGCGGCAGCGTCACCGGCTTAAACTCACCGCTGATACGCCGCAGCTTTTCCGACGCAGCCGTATCGCGATTGTCGAGCCGCAGGATCTCGCGCAGGTAGCGCGCCTGTTCTTCGTGACTGACCGCTCGATCCGCCAGCGTACGCAGCTCGGCAATCGCGGGCCGAAACTGACCAAGGATCTCGTAGACCTTCGACAGCTTTTCGCGAACTTTGTGCAGATGGGGACGGTGCGACAGCGTGGCGCGCAGCGACTCGAGCGCCTTGCCCTTCAGCCCAAACCGCACATAGGAATCGGACTCGCTGAGCACCCGCTCCTGCTCTTCTTCATCGCTGAGCGGCTCGACGGGCTCAGTGACCGGTGGCATGGTGCCGTCCAGACGAACCCCAACCACCGGCGTGATGTCTGAGCTGGTACGTGCTTGCATCGCTGGAACCACCCGAGTTGGACGCCCTGAGGAGGTCGCCGACGCGGGCAGCGGCGACGACTTCGACGCCGGAACCGGGCCGGGACTCGGCGAATTCAAGATCAGCGCCGAGGTAAAATTGGTCTGGGTCGCGGTCGGAGACGGCAGGGAGCCGCCCCCAAGCGCCGTCTTGGCCTCGGCGTCGTTCGGATCGATCGAGAGCACCTTGCGAAAGACCGACTCTGCGGCCTTGCGATCGCTCGTCAGCCGTGCCAGCTCTTTGAGCACCGCGATGGCCTTGTCGGGCTTCTGAAGGGTGACAAACGCCTGCGCCAGCAGATCAAGCTGCTCGGCATCCTGGCGGTTTTCTTTGAAGCTCGACTGAAGACGCGACAGCGCTTTCAATCCGTCATTGTGCGCAAGATAGTGCCGCGCCAGCTCGTTCGAGGTCGCCACATCCGACGGCTCGTGGAACAAAAGCCGCTCGACCACCTTCGCCCAGTCGTCCATCCGCCCCTGCTTCTTGAGCAGCAGGCTGGCTTGACGAAACTCACGCGCCGCTTCACTCGGTAGGTTTTCCTTCGAGTACAGCTCGGCCAGTCGAATCCGACGCGGCAAGCTATCGGGTGCCAGGTCGACCACCGACTGCTCGGCGCGCAGCGACTGCCCGTTTTTCCCCGCCCGCGTGTAAAGCTGCGCCGCTAGCTCGAACTGCTGCATCGCCAGCGGTGCTTTGCCGATATCGCGATACACGCCACCCAGCGCCATATAGGTGTCTGCGGCCTTCGGGTCTAGCTGGAGGATTTGCTGATAGACCGAAATCGCTTTGTCGGGCTGGTGGCTCGCCAGATAGAGCTGAGCGACGCGCTGATAGTTGGCGACGGCCTCGCTCTTTTGTCCGAGCTTGACGTACAAGTCGCCGATCCGCACCCAGACCAGGACGTCATGTTCGTCCTCTGCGGCGACCTTTAGATATTCACGAAGCGCTTTGTCAAACTGGCCTTTTTCGGCGAGCTGTTGCGCAGCTTCAATGAGTTTTTCTTTGTTTCCAGGATTGGCCACGAAAACAGACCGCTGTGCGAAGGTTAGTAAGCGCCCTAGTGTAATTTCTGCCCACGGAAAACGTCAAGCGGCGCTCGGGTCGAACTACTCGGGCGGCAGTAAGTCATTTTCGTCGGCAGCCTGTGACCGACCAGCACCCGGACCTTTGCGCGGAGGCAGCGGCGCGGGTGGCGGCAAGTCACCAAAGGTACTCGCAATGTAGTCGAGATACACCTTGGCTTGCTCGACTCGATAATCGTCGGGATGCTCGATGACCAAGCGACGGAAGGCATCCCGCGCTTCTTTGGGCTCGCCCTGCTTCAAGTACACCTGTCCGAGGAGGAGTAGCACCTCGGCATCACGACGGGCACGCGGATACTCGCGGACCACGTACTCGAGCCGCCAGATCGCGGCTTTGGTCCGTCCCCGCTCCAAGTAATAGCGCGCCACATACAGTTCGTGATCCGCCAGGCGCTGAATCACGTCGGCGAGCAGCTTGCGACCGCCCTCGGCGTAGCTGCTTGTGCCATAGCGGTCGAGGAAGCTCGTCAGCTCGCGCTGCGCATCCAACACCGGGCCTTGGTCTTTTTCGTACGACGGCGGCACGATGAAGAAGTCCGACGGGATCTGCTTGAAGTAGGACTCGCCGATCTTGAACGCGCAGTAGCCGTCGACCGTCTTCGGGTGGCGGGGATGGCTGGCGATAAAGGTCTTGTAGCCGTCGATCGCCTCGATGTAGGCCTCACGACCAAAGGCCGAGTCAGCGAGCCCCAGCTCTGCCCACGGCACCCAGCGTGACGTCGGCCAGTTCTGCCGAACATAGTTAAAATACTTCGAAGCGTCGAGGCTGCTCTCGCCCTTCATCGAGCGGATGCCCTTTTCGTAGTTCTCTTTGGCGGTCTTGCCGTAGATCACCGGGCGAAAGTTCTCAACGAAGGCGGCGCAGCCCGCGCCAAAGAGCACGACGGAAAGAAGCGTCACTCGCAGCAGCGTCTGTAAGAGCGAGGGCCTGCGAAACAGAAAGTGCATGGGGACGCTCAATGTGGTCTGCGAGTGGGCACTCTGTCAACTCGGACGACGCAAATCTGCAAAGGTTCCGCCCGGTTACCCGCCGCGAGCCAGGGTGTGATCCCATGCTGCGTCGACGGTTCCAGGCGGACTCGGACCAAGTGGGTCGCTCGGCCCGAGTCGCCTTTGTTAGAATGTCAGCTTCAGCTTATACGGGTTGGTTTTCGAGGCACCGGAGTAGTACTTGACGTGAATCCAGAACGTACCGGCGCTGGCGGCCTTGTTGGTGGCGCTGAGGTTTTCCACCAGCCCGACGTCATTCTCACTCTTGGCGACGAGCGCCTTCGCCTGATCGTAGATGTACAGGTCGAAGTCCGAGCCCGCTGGCGGCGTCAGCACCGCTTGAAGGGTCTTGCCCGCGCCAAGCGTCACCTTGAAGTAGTCGTCATCGGTCGCCGAGCTGATGTAGCCGGTCACGGTCGTTCCCGAGACGGGCACGGTGTTGGCTTGGTTGTACGAGCCGTTTGACTCGGCCTCGTTCTGGGTGGTGCCGCCGCCACTGTTCGATACGGTGACGGCCACGCCCGCTGAAGTCCCCACGTTGCCCGCGCCATCCTTGGCCTTGGCGGTCAGGGTGTAGCTGCCATTGGCCAGGGTGGTGCTGTTGAAGCTCAGCGAGTACGGCGCGGTGGTGTCGCTTCCGATGAGCGCGGTCCCGGCATAGAAGTCGACGCTGGCGACGCCGACGTTATCGGTCGCATTGGCCGACACGGTCACAGAGCCGGTGAGCGTCGCGCCCGCAGTTGGAGCCGTCAGGCTGACGGTTGGGGCGACGGTGTCTCCGGTGCCGCACGGCGTCCACGTCCCGAGCACACCGACCGCATCCCACGACTTCTGGGTGCTCACCCACTCTGCCGAGCACGCGCCGTAAAGATCCTTGGCGGCCTGCGCGGTGGCGTTGCGGGCATCCTGGAACTTCGACGAGCTGGTCATGATCGTCGTGTTGGCTTTGAAGAAGATCTTGGCGGCCTTCTCGATGCCAATGCCGGTGACGCTGGTCGTGGTCTTGGCGCGTGGGTGGGTGCCTCCCTGCGACAGCAGGTAGAAGGCGAGGTTGGCGATGCCGCTGTTACCGTGCACACCGCCGTTGTCCGAGCTGCCGGTGATCCGCTCGGGGTAGTAGTCCTTGCTGTAGGCGTCGGCGGTCGGGTTGTTCATAAAGCGCAGTGCGCCGCCGGTCAGCCCGGACTTGGCGATCTCTTCGCCGATCTTCCAGGTGTTGGCAGTGGCGGTGATGCTGGCTGGGTTGCCTGCCGAGGTACCGCCCGAAGCCTTCCACGCCTCGGCCGCCGCGCCGAAGATGTCGGACATGCCTTCGTTGAGCGCGCCCGACTCGTTCGAGTAGACCAGGCTTGAGGTCTTGTCGGTGACGGCGTGGGTCAGCTCGTGCGCGGTGACATCGATCGCAAGCGACAGTGGCTGGAAGGTCGTGGCATCGCCATCGCCATAGACCATCTGGTTGTAGGGATCGCCCAGCCAGGCCGCGTTGGCACCACTGCACGAAAAGCCGGTCGAAAACGTAAAGTGAACCGACGACTTGAGCAGTGCGCCCGCGCCATCGTAGGAGTCCCGACCGAGGAAGTTTTTATAGAACCAGTAGGTCGCGCCGGTGTTGGTATAGGCCGCGTTGGCGACGTTGTCCGCGCTGGTACCGCCCTCGTTGTAAAGCAGGGTGCCGGGTAGCTCGCTGCCGGTCGACAGACACTTGCTCTTGCCGTCGTAGATCGAGCGGGTCAGGCCGGTGTGGATGCGCGAAATCCGCGACAGCACGCGACCGCTGTGGGCATCGACATAGAGGTCTTCAAAGGCGTGACCCTCCGCGCCTTGGTATTCGACCACCGCGTGATGGGCGAGCCGAACGGCCTCGCTGGCTGGCAGAAGTCCGTTCCCATCAAAGTCAGAGAAGATGACTGCGCGACCGTCCACCTGATGGACCTTCACCGTGCCGTCTTTGGCCAGTGTGGCGAGTGCGCCCTGGATGGCCGCTTCCGCAGTGAGCGTGGGCCGGGTGTCGATGCGCAGGTCGGGAATCGTCCGTCCAGCGACCGCATGCACCGCGCCATCTTCGGCCACTTGCAGGGTCAGCTCGGCACCGACCACCGGCAGCCCACCATGGGTCTGGCGCAGCCTGATGTAGCGATAGCCGTCGACATCACGGATCTCTTTGTGAAACGCGAAGTCGGACTCTGGGGAAAGCCGCAGCGAGCGCGACAGGATGTTCATCGCGAACTCGCGGGCTTCCTCGTGACTCCGCACCGCCGCCGCCACTCGTCCGGTCAGGAACACCGGCTGCTTGCTCTGCGCATCCAGGGATGCCGAATCAAAACCAAGCGAGCGCAGAGTCGAACCCTTGACGGTTGCGGCAGTGGCAAGCAGCTCCTCTTCCGTGGAAACCGCATCAAGCTGCGCCGGAGCACAACCGGACACCATCAGAGCCGCCGAGCTGCAAGCCAGCGCAACGTGGGACAAAAAACGAAGCGTGCGAGTACGGGTCATTGGGAGTCCTCCATCTGTCACCAGTTATGGCCGGGCTCCTTCCGTCGCGGTAGTGGGAAAACACTCATCAGGGGGTGGGACTTTTTCCCCACCAAAACAGTCAGTCGAGCGGCTCTTCGGCTTCGGTGCTGCGGCGGGTCTCGGTCGGGGTCTGGATGACCCTGGCCCCGTTGAGTGTGGCCGAGATCGAGTCCCCGAGTTCCATCACATGAGCCCGCGTATCCACATCGAGCGCGCTCCGCTTGGGCCGTAGCTCTTCGAGCTTGGACTCTATCTGCTGAAGTTGATAGCGAGCCTGGGCCCGAGCGTGGCGACTTTCGGGAGCGACATGCAGCACCTGATGCGTCAAACGCTCTACATAACGGAGCTGAAGCTCCCTGCGCAGGGGTGAAATCGCACCGGGATTCCCACTGATGATCTCCGCAAACAGAGACTGGGTAAGCTGCGACAGAAGCTCTCCCACGGTGAGAACGGCGTCACGTCCAAACGCTTGTTCTCCGTCGACCATTCTCCGCAGCCGCGCTGGCTCTAGGAGTTCTCGCAAGATCGAAATGCGCAGATCCAACACCTGTCGCCACAAGGGAAGATCGGTCTGTTTGCGCGGCGAACTGTGGCGCGGAGTCAGGTAGTCCTCTCCCAGTCGCTGGGCCAGTGTCGGAGTCATCGGCAGCGAGGACTCGGACAGTACCTCGGTCAGCAGAAACGAAAGGGCCGCACTCTGCTTGCTCTTCTCGACCGGACGAGACGCGGGTTTGCCCCCCGGATCGCCGATGTGATCGCGTGATCCGTAGCGGCCCCCGATGTACGTCGGAACCGCTCCCACCGCTCGCTCAAAATCGTACAGCAGCGAGGAGGCCACCTGGGTCACATCCGCTGGCCGATCGCCGGGCAAAAGACTCCCTTTTTCGACCTTTTGCCACAAATCGCGGAGCGCTTGCGCCCGGTCTTTGGCCCAGGTAAGCGGCTCCCCACCGAGATCCCAGCGCTGCACGGAAGGATCGGAATCCGAGTCGGCCTCATCATCGCTGCCAAAGACGTATCCCCACTTCGCGGCTTGGCTGGCAAGCTGCGCGGCATACGCCGGATCGGGAGAGTAGGCATAGGCAATGCTCATCACATCCGAAGGACCGATGCTGGCTTGGTAATACGGAAAGTCGGTCGTGGCATTCCCTTCCGCCGCCGTGGCCGGAAGGTTGAGCGCGGGATAATCCATCACCGACGCCAGCAGTGGATTCTGTTTGTACCACTCTTTGTTGCCAAGCTGTTCGGAAGGGGTGTGGGTACTGGCGCGAAAGTTGTGACGAAGACCGAGTGCGTGCCCGACCTCATGCATGGCCAGGAGCCGCATGCGCTGGCCGAGCAGCGCGTCCGGAAGTGGCTCGCTCGGGGTGAGTGCCCGTTTGCCAAGCAGCGCAGCGCGGAGCACATCCCCCTGACTTCCCAGAACCGCACCAAGTTCGTCCTGATCATCGCTGAGCGCAGCATCGATCGTTTCCTGCTGCTGATGGGGATGTAAGACGGTCTTGCGCAATCGCAAATGCTGGCGCAGTGGGTTCATCGACAGGATCAGCGTGGCGCTGAGGATCTCTCCCGAGCGTGGATCAACCAGGGGCTGGCCCCGTCCGTTTAGCGAGTGTTCCCCGACATCCCAGTGAATCACTGCCAGGCGCGGATCATCGAGCGCCAGCTTGGCCGGCAGGACCGCCGCCCGCACCGCATCCTTCCAGCCAGCGGCCTCAAAGGCTCGGTTCCACTGGCGCACTCCATCGAGGATATAGGGCTGAAGTCCCTTAGGAGTCGCGGAGTCCAGATAGAACACAATCGGCTGTTTCGGAACCAGCAACGCTCCTTCGCGATGATCGGCCTCCAGACGCCAGCGCACCACGGCGTGGGATTGCATGCGAGAATCCGGACTCTGGAAGTCACGGAAAGGAGTGGTAAACGTCCCCATTCGATCATCGGCCTGCCGACGCTGCATGGGCGATGCCGGGAGCTGCACAAAGGAATAGGTCACTCCGACCGAATTCACAGAGTGACCCAGCTCTGTCACGGTGGCAGAAGAGTAGCCAAGCCGCACCCGCAGCGAGGTACTCTGCGCCGTACCACTGTGTGATTCGACGTAGCTTTGCTTGCGAGTGGCTTTTTGGCGTTCTCGTCCGACTGGCATGGCTGCCACCAGGTCTTCCAGCAGCAGCTCATCGAGCGCGACCAAGACATCTTGGGCAGATGGTTTGGCGGAAGTGGTGCTGCTCGCAGAGCCCTCTGCCAAGATCGGGATGGAGGTCACCACCGTGGGTGAAAACGTCCGATGGACCGCCGTCCACTGCTCTGCTTGATCCAAATACGCATGTGGCTGCTCGATCAAATACAGTCGGTTGCCATGCCGGACCAAGGACACCACCATGCTCTGCACGCGACTGCCGGTGAGCGCTCCCAAGACATCGCCACCGCCCAGCCGTCCGGTTCCTTGGCTCACTTGGGAGGTCAACATGAACGGCTTCCCAAGCTGCTTGTGCTGCACCAGCATGTACGTCTTGGTGCGATAGGAATAGGTGACAAACAAACCCGATGTGGATCGGATGTCTTTGTCTTTTAAGAAGTTCTTGAGCGGTACCGGCTGCGGCGCGGTGCCAGACTCTCGCGGCAGAGCCGAATCGTCGCTGGAACTTAGGCCACGGGTCATACAACCCGGCACAAGGAGCAGAGCCCCAAGCAAGCAACCCTGCGTCATACGGTGCAGCACTAGACCCCCCTCCACAGACCTGCGCATATCTTCTCATCTTCGCACAATTTGTCGTGCAAGTGCGCTTTCCCGCAAAGCGCGATACGCTGATGGGATGCAGGACCGACTGATCCGCCTTCTCCATCGCTGGCCGCGACGGATGCTTTTGCTGACCGTGCTGCTTCTCGGAATCCTCGGAACGCTGCTGGATCCGCAAGTGGCGAGCGCTGCGCCGACGAGTCCGGCGAGTCCTTCGCTGCCGATCGGACACTGGGAGGGCGACTACAAGGAAGCGCTGCGGCTCTGTCTGGATGTCCTGCCCGATAACAGGGTGTTGATTACGTTTCACGATCGGCGCTTTCGCTGGCCGGTGGTGGTGATGGGAAGGTATGTTGTGCCGACCCCCGCAGAGCCCCAAAAGCTACTGGTCACCGTCGAGCAGGTCATGACCAAAGAGATCGGTCGCTGCCACCGCTACTGGGTCCGCGAAGAGGTACCGGACTATCAAGCCCTCGGCGTCACGCTACATCCCAAAAGCCAATTCCTACTCCATCTGACCCTGTCTTGTGAGCACGACATCTCACAGGTCAAGCTGTGCATCAAGGGGCCAGGAAAGGGTGCCGAAAAGGGCGGCGAGAGCTGTCAGATCGTGCAGGCTCGTCGTCGTAACCAATGTCAGCCCGATCCGGTGCGCAGCCTGGATGACATCTTACCGCATGACAAACCCCGTGCCGATCCAGAACCTCCGACCAAGTTTCCCGATTCCCTGTAGAATGCGCCGCGAAAAAGGCTCTCCATGAAGCGAATCGCTGCGTTTTTGACTACTCGGCTCGCGTCTGAACATCTGCCCTATTGGGCGTTCGTGCTGGCGCTCCTTTTGACCATTCCAGCTCTGTCATCCGGCCTCATGCTCGATGATTATCCGCAGCAGCTCAGCCTATGGCCAGAGCTGGTGTTTCCGGGTGGTCCCCGAGGAGACTGGGATCTGTTCCGATTCCAGGGTGCCGACCGTGCCTATTTTCAGCATCAACAGGAGCTGGGTCTGTGGCCGTGGTGGACCACTCCCAACCTGCGGCTGGCCTTCTTCCGTCCACTGTCGTCTCTGCACCACGCCCTCGACTACCGAATGTGGCCTGGATCGCCTTGGTTTATGCATCTGGAAAGCATGGTGCTCTACGGACTGATGGCCTTTTCGATCGCCAAGCTATATCAGCAGATCCTCTCTGTCACTGTCGCTGCGGGCCTGTGTGGCATCCTGTTCGCGATCGATGATGCGCACTCGATGGTGGTGATGTGGATCGCCAATCGCAACGCCCTGTGGGCGGTACTCTTTGGAGTGCTGGCCGTCCTGTGTTTTGTCCGTTATCGCGCCGGCACCTTTGCCAAAGGAGTCGTCCTAGGCCCTCTGTGCTTCGGGCTCGGTCTTCTGTCTGGAGAAACCGCTCTCGGGGCCGCGGCCTATCTGTTCGCGTACGTAGTGTGGCTAGAGCCAGGTCCGATCGTGCCACGACTGCGGCTGCTATTGCCCTATGTCCTCATCGGTGCGGTGTGGGCGGCGGCCTATGGACTCATGGGCTATGGAAGTGCGGGCAGCGGCATGTATGTCGACCCCATGCGCGAACCACTGACCTATCTGGCCACGGTGGTGATTCGGATGCCGCTGCTGCTGCTGGCCCAGCTCGGACTGCCGCCTGCGGATCTGTGGATGCAGGTATCGGGTGAGGTACTCCCGAAAGCGGCGCTGATTGCCTGGGCGGTGCTCGGTGTGGGTGCTGCCATTGGCCATCGACTCCTGAAAGGGAATCGTACGGCGGCCTTTTGGGCGACGGGAATGGTGCTGTCTCTTTTGCCTGTCTGTTCGGTGATGCCCGGTGACAGGCTGCTGCTGTTTTCAGGAGTGGGCGCGTTTGGACTGCTTGGAATGCTGGCGGTTCGGCTGTGGGAGATTCGCACGTCACCATCGGCTCTGCGACGGTTGCTGTGCAAACTAGGACTGGGCGCGATCGTGCTGGTGCATGTCGTGCTGGCCGGTCTGCTTCTGCCGTACCGGATTTCGTTCTTATCGAACACGTTTGGCCAGTTGGTCCCACGGGCTGCGCAGTCATTGCCACCGAGCGAGCTGTTTCCAAATCGTACGCTGGTGATGGTAAACGCACCCGATCCGCTGGTGGCGACCTACGCGGTCGCATATCGCTATCTGGCGGATCACAAGATGGGTGATTCCATCCGGCTGCTATCGGCGGTCTTGCGGGGCACGCTGCGCGTCACCCGCGTGGACGATTACACGCTCATCCTAGAACCCAGCGAGGGCTTTATTCAGGAGCCGCTCAGTCGGGTGTTTCGCAGTCCGGCGCTGCCCATGCAAGTGGGCGAGCAGCTCAAGCTACACAACATGACCGCCACGGTGCTTGCGGTGACTTCGAAAGGAGTCCCGACCCGCGTTGAGTTCCGCTTTATAAGAGCACTTGAGGATTCCTCTTATATTTGGACGATCTGGAAGGACCGTGGCTTTGTGCGGTTTGAGCTTCCACAAGTGGGACAGAGCGTGATGCTGCCCGCGATCGACTATCAGGTTGCGATCGGAGCCAAGCCAGCCCCGTGATCAACCAATCGCCCCGGACGCTCTTCCCAGATGTTCTAGTAGATGTTGATTGACCAGCTCTGGACATTGAATTGGGGCGGCGTGGGAGGCGTCCGGTAGCTCGACATAGCGACCTAACAGAGCCTGAGCCAGCAGTCTTCCTGCCGACGGTGGAGCCAGCAAGTCATGGCGCGAACTCATCACCAACGTGGGAAGTCCCGCAAGCCCTGGCAGCAGCGGTGTCGCATCAAATTTCCGCATCGCCAACACCTGCTTCATGGCCACTTTCGGTGGACTCCCTAGCTCACGCCCAAAGAGCGCGCTGAGATGCTCGACGAGCTTATCCAGGTTGTGCTGTTGCAGGTATGGCTTGGGCATCACCAGTTCCACAAACGCCCGGCGGCGCATCGGCAGCGTACCGATCTGGGTGCGCAGCGTAATCCACAGCAGTTTGCGATCGATTCGAGTCGGAACCGTACCGGACGCAAAGGTGTTCAGGAGTGACAGACTCAGCACCCGCGAGCGGGCTTGGCTCGCAGCCGACAGCGCGATCAGGCCGCCTAGGGAGTGTCCGATCAAGTGCGCGGTCGCAAACTCTTCGGCGTCCATCAGCGCCAGTACATCTTCACCCATTTGCGGAACGGTCAATGAAGGGGTGAGCGGCAGACTCTTTCCGTAGCCTCGATTGTCAAACCACAGACACCGAAAGTGTTGCGCGAGCGCATCAATCTGCGGACGCCAGGCCCCGCCGGACACAGCGGTCCCTTGCACAAGGATCACCGGTGGCCCATGTCCCTCGATGAAGTAGCTGAGCCGACAGCCTTTGTGGAGCAGAGATTTTTGGATCATCGCATCGGAGAGGATGGCGCGCTGCACACGGTCGGCGCGCCCGATGGCGCTACGCGCAGGTGTTGTCCATCTGGCAGGTCTTGCCGCCATTGCAGTGTGAGCTCTGGGTACACTCGACACACATGTTGTTGTCCGGGTTGGCGTTCACCAAGCAGGCTGGGGTGGGCATCATGCAACCAACATGAGGCACCGCTCCGCTCGCTCGGCACGGTACGCAGGTCTTGGTGGCGACATTGCAAGCCGGAGTCGCAGCCCCGCAGTCCGCATCGGTTCGGCAGTTCACGCAGACGTTCAGGAGCGGGTTTGCGTTGGTGACACAGAACTTGCCGGCACCACAGTCGACGTCGGCGAGACACGCAACACACTTGTGCGTCGTGGTCATCTCACAGATCGGTGTGGGAGCGGCGCAGTCGGCGTTCATCAAGCAGCCCACGCAGGAGTTCAAGGTCACGTTCGCATTGACCAGACACTTTGGTGCCGACATCAGCGTACAGTCCATGTTGACCAGGCACGCCGTGCAGCGATTGGTGGTCGCGGTGTCACAGATTCCCTTGGCCATCGGACACTGCGCGCTGGCCGTGCACTCGACGCACTTGTTCTTGGTCGCGTCGAGGTCGGTCAGGCACTTGGTAAACGGCGCAAGGCAGGCGGTGGTATTGGTGCTCGTGCACGCGACGCACTTGTTGCTGACGGTATCGCAGGCCGGGGTCGCGCCAGAGCAGTTTCCATCGGACAGACACTGCACGCAGGAATTCATGGCCGAGTTGGCGTTGACCTTGCACTGCGCGTTCGGAGCCGAGCAGCCAAAGCCCGCAAGGCACGGCACGCACTGATTGGTGGTGGTGTCGCAAGCCGGTTTGCCCGCCACACCGGCGCAGTCCGCGTTCGCGAGACACTCCACGCACTGGCTCAGCGTGGGGTTGGCGTTGACCTTGCACTTCGGAGTGGCCCCGTTGCAGCCAGCGGTCGCGGTGCACGCAACGCAGATCTCGGCGGTGCCATCGCAAGCGGGCTTGGCGGCGTCAGCACAGTCGGCGTTGGCCACACACTCGGCGCAGTGATCGGCACCCTTACACTTGGGCTTGGCGGCATCGCCGCAGTCGTTGTCGAGCAAGCACTCGACGCACGAGGTGCTGTTTTTGCAAATACCACGCGCTCCGTTGCAAGCGGGATTGGTGCCGCACTGACACAGCTTATTGACGCAGTGATTGGCCGTCACCGTGTCGCAGGCCGTCGAGCAGTTGCCGCAGTGGGTGAAGTCGGTGCCGATGTTTACGCACATCGCGACGTTCTTGCAGCAGCTCGAGTCGGCCGCGCCATAGTCCGAGCAGTCGTCGTCGACGCCGTTGCAGTTTTCATCCATGCCGTCGCAGAGCTGCTTCTTCGGTCCGACCGCCGCCGCGCAGGTCAGGAACTTGCGAGACTCGTTGAAGGCCGGAACGACCGCAAAGCCGGTGGCGATCGAAAACGGGTTGGTCTTGGTAAAGTCACAGCCGTTGACCGTGCCCGCTGCGCACTCGCCGGTATCGACGCCGCACGCCTCGCCGTACTCTTTGAGGTTCATGCCATCGGGCGCATCGAGTCTGCCATCGCAGTCCTGATCCTTGCGGTTGGCCACGACGGCTTCGCAGGTCTGCTTGTCCTTCTGCTGCGCGCCAAAGCACTTGGGAGCCGTGGCCGTGGTGTCCACCGTCGCAGGGCAGGACTTACGGACGCCGTTCGGGTCATGCGCACTCGGCTTGAGTCCGCTGCACACGCAGCGTCCGGTCTTGAGTCCCGTCGTCGCCTCGTTGCGATTGCACTCGCCCTTCGAAAAGTCGGTACACGACAGAATCACCTTCTTGATCGGCGCAACCGTGGTCGTCTCCACCATCCGAGCGCCCTTGTCATCGGGGTTTAGCTCGTCGATGAGTCCGTCACAGTCATTGTCTTTGCCATCGCACAGCTCGGCCGCCCACGGGTGAGTGTTCGGATCGTTGTCATCACAGTCTGCATCCGCGTTGTACTTGTCGCCATCGGCGTCGTTGTTGCAAGGCGTGTCCGAGACACCGTTTTGCGCCTTGGCATCGCCGCAGCGATCGGGCGCGCCAGGGAAGCTCTCTCGGTCATTGTCGTTGTTGTCGACGGGCAAACCAAGGGTGTTACAGCCAGCGGTCGCGTTCGGGAAGCCGTCAAAGTCTTTGTCGCAAGTGGCCGGGTTGGCCGGGCAACCATTGCGGGGGTTGCCATCACAGTCGGAGTCCTGCGCGGTGGCACCATCGACCTGGGTGTTGCCGCACAGTTGTCGCATCGCCGCCAGCTTCGAGCCGCCGCCCTCATTGCCCTTCAAATCCATCAGGCCCATGATCTGGCTGGCACCGTTATAAGAACTCGATCCTGGGAACACACCACGATCGTTGTCGTCGCAATCGAGCTTCTTGCCCGATTGGGTATAGGCCAGCGTGGGGCAGGTAACCGTGGCCGTGACCTCGGCGCGCTGGAAGCCGTCACCATCGAGATCGCAGTCGACGCAGCCGCCCGAGGGATTGCCGTCGCAAGCCCAGTCCTTGCTGGTGTCCGCGCAGTTCTTCTTGGCACCGGGGTAGATGCTTGGATTGGTGTCGTCACAGTCGCGCTGGCTCGCCACTGGATCGTTTGGTGAATAGCCGTCGCAGTCCTCATCGACAAAGCACGGCACAATCTGACCGCTACAGTTGAAGTCCGTCGAGGAATCGCAGCGCGCCGGCATACAAGCCGACATGTCCTTGAGCTTGTTGTGGTTGGTTGCGCAGCTCGCCTTGTCGGTACATTCGCAGCAGTTGCGGGGACGGGGATTGCCGTTAAAGCGAGTCGGATCGTTGTCGTCGCAGTCGGTGCTTTCAGGATCGCCGTCGCCGTCCTTGTCCTGGCACGGCGGGACGCTATCGCCGCACGACACGTCAAACGGCAGTCCGCAGCGGGGCTTGGCCAGCGGATTGATATCGATCGCATACAGTCCCGTCGGTAGCTTCATCTCGGTGGGGCCGGGATCTTTGTCCACGCAGTCGAGCACGTTGAGCTTCGACTGATAGGTGACCTTGGCTTCCTTGACCGCCTCGGGCCACTTCACCGAGTCCGGAAAGTGGTCAAAGTCGAGATCGAGCATCGGATCGACCTCGATCAGGTCGGCATCGACCTGCTGGGTACCCGCCACGTTCACAATCGCCGCAAAGAAGTATTCCGACTTGCGCGAGGTCGGGATGACACCGTCAGGAACCAGCTTGTCCTCGGCGGCCCGAACGTGAATCAGATACGAGGCCTTCTGAGACAGCTTGAGCCCGAGCCGCAGCGGCTCTGCGAACAGGTCGCGACCCTTGCTCACCGCCGCGATGGGCTGAATGCCCGATTGGTACAGGATGGCGCGCTTGTCGTGATCCTGGACCGTCACCGCGTACTCGCTAATGGCTACGCCCGACGGAGGCCGAATCTGTAGCAGGATCGCATCCTCGCTACTACAGGCCGACACAAGCGAAATCAGGGTCAAAAACAGGCTGCCGAGCACTGACTGTGGTCGTAACAAACGACGCAGTCGTGCAGAGCAAGAGCGCTTTTCACGGCACGGTGGACTAAGTAAATCGTTGCCAGTGAGTCGGTAGGCGGTCATAGGCTCCCCCAAGCTACTTCCTCACTATGTTAGCTCGACTTACCGTCGCGAGTACAGTGCCGCGACCGGCGTTCGGCCAGGCTGCTGTTTGTCGGGTCTTTTTCCTTGGGATCGGCTCTTCCGAAGTTGGTGTGTGTCGGGGTTTGCTGGAATGAGCCCGCCGCTGCTATGCTGGCCGGGCACGATGGCAACAGACGAGCCCAAACAAGACACCTCTCCGACGAGCGCGGCCCCGCTGAAGGAACCGGCCAGTGAGCCGAGCGGTCCCATCGGTCGACTTCGACATGACCACCTGGACCTGGACGCCGAGGAGCGCCGTCACCATCGCGACAAACGCGGCGGACTGCCGGTCATGCCGATCATCCTGGGGCTGACCTTGCTGACTGCCATCATCTTTTATGTGCTGCACCTGCGGGCGGTAGCCAAAGACGAAGCCGCTGCCAAGCAACGCGCCGCGCAAGCCGCTGCAGCCGCAAATCTGACCCCGCCGCCCCCACCACCTGCGAGCCCGGCCGCGCCACCGAGTCCACCCTCGGCCGATGCCACCAAGGCCGCAGCCCCGCCGACCACGGCCAAGCCCGCTGACGCCAAACCTGCTGACGCCAAGCCTGCTGCCGACACCAAACCTGCCGCTGCCAAAACGGACAAGCCGACTCGTCCCGCCAAGAAGGCCGAGGACAAGACCAAGAACCTCCCCCGACTGCCGGTCCTTCCCGAAGGCTAGCGTGGTTCCCATCCAGAAACTACTGCGGTGGCCGCTGGCTATGTCGTGCGTACTCACAGCCCCCAGGCTGCTGCGCTCGCACGCCTACGCCATCGACCATCCTCGCTACGTTTCTGAACGGGAACGAGCTGACTCGCTACGTGACTGGTCGTTATTGTTAGTTCGGTAGCCGCGCTGCCTTGAGCGCTTCGGCCAGTGCCGTCGCTCGCGGGTCGGGCCATAGACCAAACAACCACGCCACACCACGCACTCGCTCACCGATGGCAAAGCGCCGCTCGGTGAGCGATGGATGGGTATACAGCTCGACGCGCAGCGGCCCGTCCGGTCCATGAAGCAGCGTCAGCAAGTAGACCTGAAGCTCGATCCCCCAAAACTCACACTCGAACACATCCTCGACGATTGAGTGAAAGACGATCTCGTCTTCGGCGGCGTCTCGATCCGAGCTCAGTGCCGGCAGTGCCCCAAAGCCGCTCAGACCGCTCGATTGCTCGGCCGGTTCGTCAAACTCAAGCTGATAAGCGATTGCACTCACCTGAAGATCGTAGACTTCACCGACGGCGTAGTGCCCGTGGTTCTTGAAGTAAAGGGTGTCGAACACCGCAAAATGCGCGCCGCCCGAGCTACCACACAACCGCGCCTGCAACCCATCGGGGCTTTCGTCGATTCGATCGAGGTGCATCGGCCAGCTATTGGCGGTCTCGGCATACGGATAGATCGCCAAGACCTCTAACACCTCACCTTTGCGCACCAGCGCCGAGAGCTGCAACCGCCCACTGTTGTCGACAAGGTGCCAATAATGCCCCGCGCCGGTCGCTCGGGAACCGCTCCCCGGTGCCAGCAGCTTCTCGAACGCCGACAACAGGAAGCGATGCGGCTCGGTCTCCCCCGCCAGGACCGCCCAGTGACGGCTGTGCAGAAACGAACGCCTGCGGTCTACGGGTTCCTCTCCATCGCCGGGCGCGTCTCCGTCTGCGACTCCAACATCGGCGTGATTGCCATCGGAGGGCGTGGCCGTTTGCGCTTCGGCACCGCTTGTCGCAGCGCTTCCGGTCACATCGTCAGGCTGAGCCACGACTTCTGCTGGCTCCGCAGCACCACGGACCCGTCTCCACAGCCAAAGCGCAAACAACCAAACCAGGGTTGCCGCCACAGCCAACCCCATCCAAGTCCACATGGCGCGCAGTATAGCCAGCCCGCGTTCCAGCTACACTTTTCGCATGCCTACCTCTGATTTGGTTGCTCGAACCGCGCCCTTTTTCGAGCAGCGCTTTGTCGACTCGGCCGGCTTCGCCCTGCCCTACTTGTGGCTGGCCCCGACAGGCGAAACCACTCAGCCACAGCCGCTGGTGGTGTTCTTTCACGGGGCCGGCGAGCGCGGCAGCGACAACCATGCCCAGCTTCGAAACGGGGTCGCCGAGCTACTCTCCAGCGACGAGCACCGTGCCAAGTTCCCTTGTTTCGCGCTGCTGCCGCAGTGTCCGCTCGATCACCGCTGGGTCGAGGTCGATTGGTCCGCCGACTCCCATGAGCTTCCCGTCGAACCGTCTTTGCCGATGGCTGCTCTCCGCAAGCTACTCGCCCCGCTCTTGCGCGATCCGCGCATCGATTCCGATCGCGTCTATTTGATTGGGCTCTCGATGGGCGGCTTCGCGGTGTGGGACTTGCTGTGTCGACAGCCCACGGACTTTGCGGCAGCGATCGCCATCTGTGGGGGCGCGGACCTGGCGCAGGCCAAGCGGGTTTCGCACGTTCCGATCTGGCTGTTTCACGGTGCCCAAGATCAAGTGGTGTCCGTCGAGCGCTCGCGCCAAATGGTCGAAACGCTGGGCCAGGCCGGTCACCGTCCGCGTTACACCGAGTACAAAACGGTCGGGCATGACGCATGGTCGCAAGCGTTCGCCGATCCGGGGCTGCTCCCGTGGCTGTTTGCCCAAACCAAGCGTCGGTAAACCTTGCTTTTCGCTCTTTGCGTACGATAGAAGCCAGGGAAGGCCATGCATCAAGAAACGCTCCTCGCAAAGCTCTCGCAACACACCGCACGCGTGACCGTGATCGGTCTGGGCTACGTCGGCCTGCCGCTCCTGGTCGAAGTCGCCAAAGCCGGATTTCATGTCACCGGCTATGACCTCAGCGAGGAGCGGGCCGAGTCCGTCAATCAGGGTCGCAGCTACATCAAGGACGTTCCCGACAGCGCGCTCGCCGAGCTGCGGCACAAAGGGCGGATTGACGCCACGACGGATCCTGGCTGCCTGGGTTTGGCAGATGTCGTCATCATCTGCGTGCCGACGCCGCTGAACAAATCGCGCTCGCCGGACAACAGCTACATCGTCGCGGCAGCAGAGGCGCTGCTCCCCCGGCTTCATCCCGGCATGTTGGTGGTGCTGGAATCGACGACGTTCCCCGGCTTCACCCGCGAAGTGCTGCTGCCCAGACTGTCCGAGTCAGGGCTCAAGGTCGGTCACGACTTCTTTCTGTCGTTTTCCCCCGAGCGCGTCGACCCCGGCAACGAACGATTCCAGACCAAGAACACGCCCAAGGTCGTCGGCGGGATGACCCCGGCGTGCTTGACGATGATTCGTGCCCTCTACAGCGAGGTCATGGAGCGCCTGGTTCCAGTGTCTTCGACGGATGCGGCCGAGATGGTCAAGCTGCTCGAAAACACCTTCCGCGCCGTCAACATCGGCCTCGTCAACGAGGTCGCGATCATGTGCGAAAAGCTCGGGCTCGACACCTGGGAAGTCATCGACGCAGCAGCGACCAAGCCGTTTGGTTTTATGCCGTTTTATCCCGGTCCCGGCCTCGGTGGACACTGCATCCCCGTCGATCCGCTGTATCTGTCGTGGAAGCTGCGGACGCTCAAGTACGAGGCCCGCTTTATCGACCTCGCCGATCAGATCAACACCGGCATGCCCGAGGTGGTGGTGTCGCGGCTGCAAGACGCGCTCAATGATCGACGGCAAGCGGTGCGCGGCTCACGGCTGCTCGTCCTTGGTGTGGCGTATAAGCGCGACATTGACGATGTCCGCGAATCGCCAGCGCTCGATGTGATCGAGCTGCTGTGGGGCAAAGGTGCCCAGGTCGAGTATCACGATCCCTACGTGCCCAGCCTGCGCATCGGTCACCACCAGCTCCAATCGGTGCCGCTTGCGCAGCTTGGGGAATACGACGCGGTGCTGATCCTGACCGATCACACCTCGATCGATTACGCGGCGCTGTGTGCCAAAGCGAAGCTGGTGATCGATACCCGCAACGCCACGCGCTCCGTTAGCAAACAGACATCCTGTCCGATCGTTCGGCTCTAGGTTCCGCCATGAAGATCTCGGTTCGCTACTTTGCCCACCTGCGCGAGCGACTCCGCAAAGAGGTCGAAACCGTCGAACTATCCGATGGCGCGACGGTGGGCGATCTGCTCACTCAGCTCGCAGCGGCAGAACCGCTCATCTTGGCGAGTCGGCGCAGCGTGCAGGTCGCGGTCAACATGGAGTTTGCGCCGCAGTCGACTCCGCTCAAGGATGGCGATGAAGTGGCGCTGATTCCGCCGGTAGCCGGTGGCTCGGTCCATGTTCGGGTCTCGCACGAGCCGCTCCGCTACGACGAGGTGATCGCGGCCGTGAGCGGTCCCGGTCAAGGCGGCATCGTGCTGTTTTCGGGGCTGGTGCGCGACCACAACGATGGCAAACAGGTGGTGCGACTCGACTACGAAGCCTACGACGAGATGGCCGTCCGCAAGATGGCCGAGATCGCCACCCGCATCGAGTCCGCCCATCCCGGTGTCCGCGTTGCCATGGTCCACCGGGTCGGCTCACTGCAAATTGGCGACATCGCGGTGATCCTGGCCGCTTCCGCACCCCATCGGGGCGAAGCGTTCACCGCTTGTCGCGCCGCGATCGAGGCCCTCAAAGTCGAAGTACCGATCTGGAAAAAAGAGTTCTCTGCCGACGGCTCGGAGTGGCTGGGCCAGGGTGGCTAACCACAAGCGGCTCGCCGACTTGTATGATGATCCTGCGATCGCGCAGATGAAGTCGAAACTGGACCTCGGTTTTGTTCACGGACTCCGGACTGTGCCCCGGGCTGTGGAATTACTTCGCGAGATGCCGAGCGTGCTCCGGCTCTTGCTCATCCCGCTCGTGCTGACCGCGCTGCTCGATGCTGCGGCCTTTTACACAAGCTACGGCTGGCTGCGTGACTGGATCGTGCACGCAGTACCAGGAGACGGTCTGTGGGGCATGCTGCGCAGCGTGCTCAGCTTGGTTGCGGCAGGCGTGGTGGTCTTTGCGCTCGCATGGACGTTTAGCCTGGTCTACCTCACGCTCTGTGAGCTGGTGGTAGACAGAGTTTCGGAATCCGTAGAGGAGCGTCTGACCGGTCAGGTGGTCAGTGTGACTGCGCTCTCTGGTCAGCTCCGGGGAATCCTGCGCAGTCTGGGACAAGCGGCGATTATCGGGGCTATCGGCGTGCTGTTGCTGCTGGTGAGTGTCATTCCGCTCATCGGGCCGATCGTGGCGGTGCTGACCTCGGTGGCCGCGCTTGGGTACAGCTTTTTCTCTGTCTGTGCGGGCAGAAAATCCCTGTCTCTGTCTGCTCGATTTTCGCTGGCGCGCACGCATCTGGCAGCGGTGATGGGTCTGGGTGTGCCGATCTTCCTGGCCAATCTGATCCCGCTCGCCAACCTGCTGCTGCTGCCGGTCTTTGTGGTGGCAGGAACGCTGCTGTTTCTGGACGTAGAGCGGCAGTAGCCCGTTCCTAGCGGAGTGCCGTGTTCCCCACGTCCACTGCCGACTTGAGCCGGTGCTGAAGGAACCAGTCGAATAGCTGCGGCATGTTGTAGGTCGGCTCTTCGGCGGTGTGTCCGACCCCGGGCCAGATCGTAAGCTGCGTCAGTCCCGGCTCGCTGCGGCCCGCATGCTCACGCAGCGCCTGCGCAATCTTTACGGAAATCTTCGGCGGAACCAGGGGATCGCTCTCACCATGGAAAATCCACACCGGAGTCCGCCCGAGTCGCTCTGCCAACTGCGCATACACATCCCCGCTTAGGTCAAACAGACTCTCCCCCTTGGGAACACTAACCAAAGGGGGTGGCTTGACTCCTCCACAGATCGGAGCGAGCGCCGCAAACTGCCCCGGATAGCGCGAGGCCAGAAGATACGTGCCGTACCCACCCAGCGAATTGCCGGTGACATAGACTCGCTCCGGATCTCCTCCAAAATCGTGGATCGCCACGGCCAGCGCTTGCATGGCCCGCGCCGCCATGTCCGGGGCCCCCCAAAAGCCACCGCTTTTACACTGCGGAAAGACCACCAAAAATGGGAAATAACCGAGCGCCGCTTGTACCACCTGCCCAAGCCCGACCTGCGTCGGGGCCACACCGTCTTCGCCCCGCTCGCCACCGCCATGAAGGTACAGGATCACCGGTAGCTTCTCTTGCGTGCCGACATGGCGGGGCTTGTAGACAAAGAAGCGATGTGGACCCTGCGGGGTACTGATTTGCCGAGCGATAAAGCCGTGCGTCGATTCCGGAACAAAGCGACCGGGACCAGCACAGCCAAGCGCTAGGGTGGACAGCCCAAGCAGTGACACAAAATGACGACGGTTCATGACGCACCCCTTTGGGTTTACTTAGGTAGGATGCCGGTGAAGAGAAAGCGGCGGCAACCGCTGATTGAACGCCTCACAAATCAAATATTAGTCGTATCAAAAGACTAATATTTCTATGCGAGCATCAGGCGGAAGAGCTGCTGACCGAGCAGCATGAAGGTACCGGGAACGATGACGCGCTCAGTGGGAATGCGCAGGTAGGTGCCGTTCGAGCTGGCCAAGTCCTGAAGGTACGGACGACCCTGACGAAACGAAAAGCGCGCATGCGTTCCCGATACGTAGCCGTCCTCTGAAAACAAAATATCCCCGCGCTCCCGACCAATCACGACCGCTTCGCCAACCAGGGGAAACGAGGTGCCTTCGATGATCTTGCCGTCTTGCGCACGCCCAATGATCATCGTCAGCCGTCCCCAGTAACCGGGATGTGGAGAGCCCATCACCTCGGTACCATCCGGCAGCAGCCGTGGCGGTCGCATCGGATCGAAGCGGAGCAGCTCCTGACCAATGCGCATGATCGCTCCATCAAACAGCGGCTCTTCCTCGGTCAGCTTCAGAAATACGCCGTTTAGGCTCCCGGCATCACGGACCACAAAGCGGCCGCCGCCGATCTCGCACCGAAGATGGACCGGCGACAGGAAGCTGTCGGCATCGAACAGGGGTCCGCTGCCCCGACCGACGACGTTGATTCCCTCGAAGAGCGGGTGTGCGCCGCCCTCGCTTCCGTCAGGACGAACCAGGACCAGCCGACCACGCAGAGCGCCACGAGGCGCGGATTCGACGGGAAGACCGACCCCGCAATCGAGGCAAAAACGGCTTCCCGGAGGGTTTGGCTTGCCACAGTTTCTGCAATTCACCACGAGGTATTCTCCACAGCGGGCACTACCCTACTCAGCCAATCTCGACGCGCAGAAGCTGCTGTCCAAGGAATATCTGATCACCGTTTTGTAGCTGCACCATCCGAGGCACTTTTTCATACGTGCCGTTCTTGCTGCCCAAGTCCGTGACCTGAAACCGACCGTCCTCGAGTGCGACGATCTGCGCGTGACGACCCGAGATAAACGGATCTTCGGGGAAGTTGAGGTCGTTCATCTCGCGGCCAATCGTGATGGTGTCACCCCGCGAGCGATACAACAGTCCAACATCTCCTCCGACGAGAAATTGCACCAGAGTGAGCCGTGCCTGCCGGTGCGGTGAGCAGTAAAAGTACGTTCCTTCCTGATCGGGATACGGCAGGATGTCGGGCTGGGCGGCATCAACGCGTAACAGTTGTTCACCGATAAGGAGCAGCGTTCCCGACGGCACAATCTTCGGTGCGCGCAGCTTCACGAACACCCCGTTGTGCGAAGCATCATCGCGAACCCACAGCTTGCCGGCCTGAAACAGGAACGTGGCGTGCCGGGGGGACAGCAGCCGGTCCTCGGGGAACATCACCGCACCTTCGAGTCGACCGGCCACATGTTCACCCTCGGTCAGCGGAAACGACAAGCCTTCCTGACCATCACTGCCCAGCAGCACCAGACGAGTCTTCGAGGTGGCCCCGGCCATCCACACCGGTCGCAGGTCCGCTCCGTCGGCACGGGTACCGCAGAAACCACAAAAACGATGCTGCCCAGGGATCTCGGATGCACAGTTCGGACAGCTCCGAGGACTGCTCGTGGGCCCCGGAACCGCTTTGCTGCCCAGGGCGGCGCCGCAGACCGAGCACAGCGTAGCCGAAAGCGGGCTAAGCGTGTCGCAAGCGTCGCAAACCAGACCCAGTGTCATAAGTTAACAGCCTAAAAGAATACAAGGCGGAGTCAAGGCTGCACAAGCTCGTGGATTTTTAACTACTTCGGCCCCAGGTTTTGCTGACACGCAACCACAGCAGCAGCCAGACCGCCGCCATCAGGCCGAGTCCAATCATCCCGATGCGGAGCAGGCTATGACCTAGCTCAGCGACGGGTTCGGTGATGTCCGTGAGCCGCTCTTGGACCAGCACCACCCAGCCGGTATCGCTGCCCCGCGCCAGCACCGGACGCATGGTAAGCAGCCACTCTCCACCATAGCTGCCACGGACCGGATCGCGGTAGTGAGCATCGAATAGCAACTCGAGCGGCAGCGGTTGCCCCGAAGCCACGCCTTGCCGCAGCGCTTCGATGGTTCGAATGTGCTCCTCATCGAGCCGATACGGTGGCAGCGGCTGCTTGCTTCTCAGCAGCTCCGATAGGTGGGGATGCTGAAGCACCAACCCCTTGCGCCCGGTCCAGTCTTCACGACCATCGACCAGTACCGCGATCTGCCGCTCACTGCTGCCGCTGGTCGGATGTAGCTCGCCAAACCGGCCTAGCTCGACGGTCATTCCCAGCACGCCCACGACCCTGCGATCCGCACCAGTGCTCCAGATCGGGACCGAGAAGGCCACCAGGCGGGTCCGGGTCGCCTGGCTGGGAAACACCACCGACCGATGAGGCCTCACGATCGGCAGGATCGAGCCCGGTGGAGCGTCCCGAGGCAGCTCCCGACCGAGTCCATGGAAGTAGTCACGGAACGCCCAGTTCTTACCAATGGTATCGCTCACCGGGGAACGGGCTACCTGCAAGCCGGTCACGCTGGTGACAAACCAACTGGCGGCGGCCAGCTCCCGATTGTCCTGACTCAGCGTCTCGATCCAGCGCTGTAGCACCACGCTTGGGGTGGTTGGACCGTGCGCTGACTCCCCAAGCACCGACCGTAGCTGCGGATCGAGCGCCGCCTGCTCCAGCACGTTCCAGCGCCGATCAATCTCGCGCCCGGCAGTCTCCGCGACGAACCGCGCCGCAAACTGACTGGCTTCTCGGGCCCGCCGTGTCACCGCCACCGACGAAGTCTGCACCGCCACCCGCACCCCTTTGAGTGCCATGACCGAGGTCACCACCAGCAGCAGCGCTGGCCCGATCGCCCCGAGCAAAAGCAGAGGTCGCCGCTGCTGACGATTGCTCCGGTGCTCGAGCGCCGTCAGCACCGCCTGCACGTTGGGATAGCGCTGCGTCGGATCGGCAGCCAGGCAGCGCGCCACGATCTTGGCCAGCGCTTGATCGATGCCTCGGCGGTGATGCTGCACGTCGGGCGGCTTGGAACACAGCAAAAACTCGCGATAGATGCGCAGCCGCTCGGGCAAGGTCGTCGCTCGTCGGAGCAGGGGCTGCATCGGCCCGTCGCGATACGGCGGTGAGCCAACCAGCATCGCGTACAGCATCGCCCCGAGTGCATAGACATCCCAGCGCGCATCCGGCACCGCCAACAGGTCCGCCTGCTCCGGGGCCATGTAAAAGAACGTCCCCAGCGACGGCTTCTGATCGGTCGACAGCCGCGATTGCCCAAAGTCACACAACCGAGGCTTGCCATTTCCGTCGAACAGCACGTTGGCAGGCTTCAAATCGCAGTGCAAAATCCCGCGCCCATGGGCCTTTTGGAGAGCCCGGGCGATCACCTTGGTGATGTTGACCGCCTCGACGATCGGCAGCGGGCCAGCGCGCAGTCGCTCCTCCAGCGAGCCGTGCGTCAGGTACTCCATCACGTAATACGGCGGACTGTGATCCCAGCCGACCGCCAGAAGCTGCACGATGTCGCGTTCGGTATACAGGAAGGCCAGCGACTCGACCTCGCGCCGAAGCAGGTGAAAGTCGAGCCCGCCCGAGTGTGCGTAGAACTTGATCGCGACGCTCTTGCCGGTGTTTTTCTGAATCGCGAGCCACACCGTCCCATAGGCACCACGACCGAGCGGCTGCTTGATCTCGTAGCCTTCGACCTCGGCCGGGGGCGGCTCTGCGCAATCGAGCAGCGACGCACTGACATGGTTTTTGGCAGTCCCAGAAATCGGCGCGGACGGCTGGGACGGCCCGCTCGGCAGCGTCTGGGCCAAAGCGGTGGCTGCCAGCGGGTCATGATGCGCACCAAGCGAGTCTCGATCCAGGCTCGGCGGCGCGTGCTCGGGAGGCGGCTCGTCCGGCTGTAGCGTCGTCAGTAGGTCTTTGTGCGTAAAGGACAAACGGAGGCGCACTTTATCACGCAGCGCATCCAAACGCCCCACCTGCCCGTACCACCCCGCCCCATCCTCGCCTCGCGATGCCAGTGCGCAAAGACGAGCAAGGCCGGTTGACCCTACCAAATGAATGCGCTTACGATGCTTTGAACGTGCCCCGCTCTCGAGTGCTACGGCGCCTCCCGGCGCAGTCCTTTCTTCCGGTCGTACTCGGCCTGCTGCTCGCTCCTATGGGAAGCCAGGCAGCCAACGTCGAGGTCGACTCGCAGATCGTCGGACAGCTCTATGAGCTGCGCACCGCTGACGCTGGAAGCTCGGACCTGCGGCTCGTCGATCGGCGTCGACTCACGACCTATCTGGGACTGCACGTAAGCGGTCTTGGACCCAAAGACGAAGACGGACTGCCGGGCTGGCGCAACCAGTTTGCGGTCCACTTCCAGATGCGCTTCGACGCCGACTTTGGCGATTATCTGTGCGCGATCGGTCGCTCGTCTTACGGTGCGTCGCTCGGCTGCCTCGGACGAGACAAGGGCGGCAAGAGCCTGAGCCCGGAGCTTAGCAACTACAAACCGGAGATCCTCGAAGGCTACATCGAGGGTCAGAGCCTGGGCGGCTGGGTCGATATGCGGCTCGGTCGGCAGATTCAGTGGGATCTATTCGATCTGCGCGGCTTCGACGGCTTGTGGGTGCAAGCGCGAACCCCGATCTACGTGGCGGCCGAGGCATTCGGAGGCCTCGCGCAAAATGGGACGCTGCCGATCGACTCACCGCTCTATGCGCTCGATGGCACGGCCCGTAGCGTAAACCCGAGCGTCGGTGATGATCAGCAGCAGACCGAGGCCTATCAACCAACCGTGGGCTTTGCGCTGCGGTCGTACGGACTGCGGGACGTCCAGACCCGACTCGCCTATCGACGAACGTTTTCGGCGACCCAAAACCTGAGCCCGGCAGGCTGTCAGCAAAGCGCCGGTCAGACGGGCCAAAACTGCGCGCCCGGCTTCGGCACCATCGAAGAACGGCTCGCCTACTCGCTCCATGGCCGATTTTTGCAAGGACGACTGCAAGGCTTTGGCGGCTTCCGCTACGACTTCGTGAGCGGCAAGCTCGACGATGGCCACGCGGGGCTGCGCGCCTCACCCCAAAGTGGCCATTTTATTCTCGCTGAATACCGCTACTCGGCCCCGACCTTCGACGGCGACTCGATCTTCAACGTATTTTCGTCCCAGCCCTATCACGACGCACGGCTGGCCTACGACGGTCGGCTGCGCAGCGGCTACGACGACAGCGGCAACCGCAAGTTTGGGGATTTTGCCGTCCACGCCCACGCCTTCGCTCGCATGTTCCAAAGCACCGAGCACGTCGCCATCCGAGGTCTGGGACCGCTCACCGCAGCGTTTGGTGGCAGCGCCGGCATCCGCTGGCAGCGCGATCATGGACAGATTCGACTCGATGCCTACGGCGACGGCGGCTACGGCGGACTCCGCGCCGGAAGCGATCTGGCGGGACGGATCTTGGTGCTGCGCAACCGTCTCGGGTTCGAGGGTCGACTGCTGTACATGTATTTTGCGGACGATCAGAAACCGGATAACCGTAGCCACATGCTCGGCATGCAGCTTGGGGCCCGCTGGGCCATCGTAAATGGCCTCCTGCTCCACGTCATCGCCGAGAACAACATCGACAGATACTACAACTCTCAGCTTCGACTCTTGGCCATGCTCGATCTGTCGTACCTGCTCGGTCCCAACGGCGGCGGCATTCCGCCCGCTGGGCTCCTACAAATGGGGCTCGGTAGCTATCCACCCCTCGGCCCACAAGCGGGGGTGCTGCGATGATCCCGAGTCACTCACAACCGAACCGACGAGCTTCTGGCTTGGGCCTCGTCACTCGACTACTGACCGCGCTGCTGCTCGTCACCGTGCTGATCAGCGACTCGGTGGCCAAGAAAAAGGACGCGCCACCCCCACCCGCGCCGGTGGTCGAAGCACCTGCGCCACCACCGCCGCCGCCACCGGCCAAGCCAGAACCGAGCGAGCCGACCCCGGCCCAAAACTTGAAGCTCGAGCAGCTCCTGTCGCTCAAAAACCTGCCGCCACCGGACGCCAGCAGTCGCGGGGAGCGCTCGCGGGTGATCTATCCCGATCAGACCATCCCGCTGCGCTTTTCTCACAAGAACCACCTCGGACGCGACATCGCCTGCGATAGCTGTCATTCGGCGGCACTGACCTCGACCAGCTCACGCGATCGACTGCTTCCGACCGAGGAAGACTGCGCGGTCTGTCATCCAATCGACCGCGCCGATCCCTACAAAAAGACCACCTCCGCCCCAGCGGCGTGCGCAACCTGTCACGTTGGCGTGCCGAAAGAAGCTGGACCCGAGACCCCGGCGGCAGGCAAAGACTTCGAGGCGCTCGTCGCTCGCATCGTCATTCCCGAGCCGAACCTCAAGTTCAACCACAAGCAACACCTGGATAAGCAGATCCCGTGTGCCACCTGCCACGGCGATATGTCGAAGGTCGACCTGGCCACCCGAGCGCAGCTCCCGACGATGGCGCAGTGCCTTTCGTGCCATGACAACCGCATGCAGTCGTCGAGCAAAGCCGCCCCGGCCAGCCCATCCAGCCCTGGAGAAACCAAGACCGGCATGCTCTCCGGCCGCACCTCACGCGGTCCGAGCCCACGCTGCGGCACCTGCCACCTGCAGCAGTCTGACGGTCTATTGGCCACCCGGTTCCCGTCTGGCGTGCTGGCTCCGTCGGGTACAATGCGTGGCGACATCCACGGCATGGACTGGAAGCGCAACCACCGTCAGCCAGCCCTGAACGACCCCGAATACTGCGCGACCTGCCACAGCCAAAACTGGTGTCAGTCGTGTCACAACGGCGTCGTCCGTCCGCTCGATCTGCACGGCGGCGACTACGTCAGTCGTCACTCGATCGAGGCCCGCCGCAACCAGCCCGATTGCGGTTCTTGTCACCGGCGCCAGACCTTCTGCCTCGGCTGTCACGAGCGCCTCGGCGTCGTCGCCCACAGCTCCTTACCGGGCAGCCCGCCGGTTAGCTCGTTTTTCCCCGGCAGCTCGCGTCGCTTCCACCCCGACGGCTGGGCCAGTCCCACCGCTGGTCCCGGCCATCACTCCTGGGAAGCCCAGCGCAACTTGCGCACCTGCACCTCGTGCCACCGCGAGGAGACCTGCATCGACTGCCACAGCTCGCTCCCCGGTGGACGCTTCGCCGTTGGCAAGAACCCACACGGTACCGACTGGATCAACTCCGGACGCTGTCAGTCCATCCAGTCGAGAAACCCCCGGGTCTGCCTCAAGTGCCACCGCGATGGCACCACCCAGCTTTCCTGCGTCAACTAAACCCGGTTACCCGACGTACTCGCCAAACACCAGACGGAGCGCATCGGCGATCTCTCCGACCGTCGCTTGCGCTTTGACGGCGGTTAGGATCGCGGCGGTCAGGTTGTTTTCGCCATCCGAGGGCCGGCGCGCCTTGTCGGTCAGCGCGGAAAGCGCCTCGCGGGTGCTCTGCTCGTTTCGGGCTTGCCGATAGGCCTGCACCTCGGCCACCCGCGCCGCTTCGGCTTGGGGATCGAGGTGATGCAGACCCTTCACCGCCGGCTCGGCCATCACGAAGTCATTCACACCGACCACGATCCGCTGCTTGCTCTCGATTTGGCGCTGGTATTCGTAGGCGCGCCGCTCGATTTCACGCTGCGGATAACGCTGCTCAATCGCCGATACCATCCCGCCCAGCTCGTCGATGCGACGGAGGTAATCGGTGGCCCGCTGCTCGATCTGGTCGGTCAGCGCCTCCACCGCATAGCTACCCCCGAGCGGATCGACCAAATCGGCCACCCCCGACTCGAACGCCAGCACCTGCTGCGTCCGGAGCGCCAGCAGCGCCGACTGCTCACTTGGCAGCGCCAGCGCTTCGTCGTAGCCGTTGACGTGCAGCGACTGACAGCCCCCGAGGATCGCGCCGAGTGCCTGCACACTGTTTCGCACCACATTACACAGCGGCTGCTGCGCCGTCAGCATCGAGCCCGCCGTCTGGCAGTGGAAGCGCAGCATCTGGCTCTTTTCGTCTTTGGCGTAGAACCGCTCGCGCATGATTCGAGCCCACAGTCGACGCGCTGCCCGGAACTTCGCAACCTCTTCGATCAGGTTGTTGTGACCGTTGAAGAAGAACGACAGCCGAGGCGCAAACTCATCGACCTTGAGACCGACCGCGATCGCCGCCTCGACATAGGCAATGCCGTCGGCAAGCGTGAACGCCACTTCCTGCACCGCGTCGCAGCCCGCCTCGCGAATGTGGTAGCCACTGATGCTGATGGTGTTCCACTGCGGCAGCTCGGCGTTACAAAACGAAAACAGGTCGGTAATCAGCCGCAGCGACGGACGAGGCGGGTAAATATAGGTTCCCCGCGCCATGTATTCCTTCAGGATGTCGTTCTGCACCGTCCCACCGAGGAGACGCCGCGACACCCCTTGCTCATCGGCGACCGCCACGTACAGCGCCAAAAGCGTCGATGCCGTCGCGTTGATCGTCATCGAGGTGGTGATCTTGTCGAGCGGCAGCCCGCCAAGCAGCACCCGCATATCGGCCAGCGAAGCGATCGACACCCCGACGCGACCGACCTCGCCCTTCGATAGCTCATGGTCGGGATCGCGACCCATCTGCGTCGGCAGATCAAAGGCCACCGACAGCCCGGTCTGGCCCCGCTGGAGCAAGTAGTGATAGCGCTCGTTCGAGTCCTTGGCCGAGCCAAACCCGGCGTACTGCCGCATCGTCCACAGTCGTCCGCGATACATGTTCGGCTGCACGCCACGGGTAAACGGATACTCGCCCGGCAGCCCAATCCCATCGAGGTAATCGCTGCTCCCGCCGGTTTCCTCGGCCTGGGTATGCGGCGCATCGAGCGGCGAGTACAAGTCGCCAAGCTCGATCTCGGCATCGGTGGCAAAGCGAGTCCGCCGGGGCGGCACCTTGGTCGCGATCTTGTTCAAGCGGCCCGCAAACGCCGCTATCCGACTTTGCAAGGTCGAGTAGGACTTGGTCGTCGTCATGTCCTCTCAAGCTACAAAACCGAACGCCGGTAGAGCAAGCGCGGCAGAAACCAAACGATCCGAGTGGGTAGATGCAGCGCTCGGGTGGCCCCCGACCACGTCCGTGACAAAGACTCCGCTTTGGTGTACCCAGGAAAGACTGTCGCAACGTGAAGCGTAAGGCTTCCTCAAAAGGAGTAGGTCACGATGGGTCGCAAGGTCTATGTCATTGGCGTCGGCATGGTGAAGTTTCAGAAGCCGGGCGCAAGCGACACCTACGATGTGATGGCGCAGGGGGCGGCCCGCGCCGCGCTCAAGGACGCCAGCGTCGATTACACCGACATTCAGCAGGTCTACGCCGGATACGTCTTCGGCGACAGCACCTGTGGACAGCGGGCGGTCTATCCGCTCGGGCTCACCGGCATCCCGGTGGTCAACGTCAACAACAACTGCTCGACCGGATCGACGGCGCTGTTTCTGGCGCGGCAAGCGGTGCAGAGCGGCGACTCGGACTGCGTGCTCGCGCTCGGCTTCGAGCAGATGGAAAAGGGCGCGCTCGGCAGCAAGTGGACCGATCGCACCAACCCGATGGACAAGCACGTCGAGGTCATGAACCGCTCGCAGGGCTTTAACCAGGCCCCACCGACGGCGCAGATGTTCGGTGGGGCCGGTCGCGAGTACCGCTGGAAGTACGGCACCCGCCGCGAGACCTTCGCCAAGATCGCCAGCAAGGCCCGCACCCACGCGAGCCGCAACCCGCTGGCACTGTTTAACAACCCGCTCACCGTGGAAGAGGTGATGGCATCGGAGGAGGTCTTCGATCCGCTGACCCGCTTCCAGTGCTGCCCGCCGACCTGCGGTGCTGCGGCTGCGATCATCGCCTCGGAAGACTTCGTCCGTCGCAAGGGCATCTCGGGGGCTGTCCGCATCCTCGCCCAGCAGATGACCACCGACGTAAATACGGTGTTCTCGGACAGCATGATCCAGATGATCGGCTACGACATGGCCAAGACCTGCGCCGCCGACCTGTACAAAAAGGCCGGTCTCGGTCCGCAGGATGTCCAGGTCGTCGAGCTACACGACTGCTTCACCACCAACGAGCTGCTCACCTACGAAGCGGTCGGTCTGTGCCCCGAAGGCGGTGCCGAGCAGTTCATCTGGGACGGCCAGAACACCTACGGCGGCAAGTACGTCACCAACCCATCGGGCGGTCTTTTGTCGAAAGGTCACCCACTCGGTGCCACCGGCCTCGCCCAGTGCGCCGAGCTGACCTGGCAGCTCCGAGGCCAAGCCGACAAGCGTCAGGTCGAGGGGGCCAAGGTCGCGCTCCAGCACAACCTCGGCCTCGGTGGTGCCTGCGTCATGACGATGTACGGTCGCGACTAACCCGGAGAGCCCCCGATGACCAACCACACCTTCCAACGACTGGCGTTCGGCCTTTGCGCAAGTGTGCTCGCGGTATCTGGCTGCGGCACCATCAAGCAGTATCGTCTGCCGATGTCAGGGTTCGCCGCTCGCGGCACTTTTGCCCCGCTTGCCGCCTGCGCAACCCAGCAGCACCTAGAGTCCGTGGAACAATCCGATTCGTTCAACGTCCGGTACGACTCGGAAACCTGGATTCAATTCATGATTCAGGGCGACCAGTACAACATGGTCGTCATCGTCGGCAAGGGCATCCCCGAAGCGCAGCGCGAAGGCCACGCGATCGCCGCCAAGGGCAAGGGCGATGAACTGTTCGCCTGCGCCACCCAGCCGCCACCGCCTGTCCCCGTGGTGATCATGCCCGGCAGCCCCAGCCCAGATGGCAACCTGGCCGGGGCCATGCAAAATATGGCTGCGGCGACGGTGAATATGGGAGCCGCGACAATGAACATGGGTGCTGCGGCGATGAATCAAGGCGCCGCCGCAATGAACCAAGGCACCGCAGCGATGAATCAGGGTGCTGCGGCACCGGTTTCCGCTGATCCCTGTGCGCGCTTGGTCGCCTGTTACAGCATCCTCGCCCGTGACTTCTGCCAGCCCGGCACCCAGTGTCAGTTCAAGGTCGAGGTCAAAGGCAACGACCCTCGCGGCTGTCAGTCGGCACTCCAGCAAGTCCCGAGCACCGTGCAGATGCTGTCGATGGTCCGTCCCGGCTACGTTCTGCCCGATACCTGCCGCTAGCCGCTACGATATTCGGCGCAGCCAGACCTCGGTCAGCCGGGCCACCGCCGGGACAATCAGCAGCGCCGCCAGCAGACACGTCACTTCCCCCAGACACGCCACCTTCCCAAACGACTGAAGCGCCCGGTTCTGCGCCAAAAGCAGCGAGCTATAGCCAATGATCGTCGTCAGCGAGCACAGGCTGACCGCCGAGCCGGTCTCGGCCAGAATCTGCGGCAGCGTCAACCGCGAGACGGCAGCCGCCCGGCAGCGCGCCCACAGATTGGTCGCGTACTCGACGCCGATGCCAATCGTGATCGGCAGCGCCACAAAGTTTAAGAAGTTCACCTTTAGGTCGAAATACGCCACCCCGCCGAGCAGCCACAAAAGGCCCACGCCGAGAGACAACAGCACCGGCCACGCACCACGCAGCCCAAACGTCCCAAACACCAGCAGCACCGTCAGCAACAGGCAGCGCTCGGTCAGCTTCGGGCCGTCGCGCATGATGACCTCGAGCATCGCGGCAAACAGCGTCGATGAGGACGCCGCCACCCAGCGCTTGCCCTCGACCTCGACCGTCAGCGAGCGCGCCAGCCGAATCAGCTCGCGGCCATCGCTTTCGTTGAAACGACTCGGGTCGGCGTCGATGCCGATGAGTCGCCCGGTCTGGCCGTCGACCTCGGTAAAGGCCTCGCGAATCCGCCGAGGCAGATCCGACACCGTGAGCAGGCGCAGCTCCGCTGGAGGCCGAAAGTCCCGCAAGTCCGCCCACTCCTCATCGGAGATCAGCCGCCGATAGCGGTCGAGCTTGTCGGCAATCCGCCGCAACATGACGAGCTTTTCCCCCTGCTGCTGCGGCAGCACCGATCGCAGCGTCCGCACCGCCTGCAAGATCCGCTTGTCACCGAGCGCTCGGTCTTGGGCAAGCAGCGCCTCCGCCACGACATCGGCTTGCTCCGGCTTATCGACCAGCAGCACCCCGTCACGCCCGATATAGCCTGCACCGACGTTGCCGAGCCCCAGGTCGTACATCAGCCGCCACCGGCGCTCGACGTTTTTGTCCTGCGTTCGCAGCTTCGAGAAGTCGTATTCGAGCGGGGCCGCCGCAAACCGCAGCGCCGGCTTGGCCAGAAGCCCCAGCGATGCAAGCGTCAGCAGCAGCACCCACCCCGGACGCCGCTCAATCAGTCGGCCCAGCCCACCCAGCATTCGCCCGAGCAGCGGCGGTTTCGGAGGACTCAGCAGCCCCACCGCCCGCCGATCCATCACCACCAGCAGCGGTGGCAGCAGCACAAACGAAAGCCCCCAGCACACAAGCATCCCCACGCCCCCGACCAGTCCAAACTGCGACAGCCCGCGCAGGTCCGTCCCAAGCAGCGTCCCGTAGGCAATGCTCGCCGCCAGCGCCGCCGACAGCGTCGAGCCGAGCGCCCCTTTCACCCCGCACCGCAGCGACTCGATCTGGGTCAGCCCGCCGCGCAGCCCCTCGCCATAGCGACTGAGCAGCACAATCGGGGTGTTGATGCCGTTGCCCAGGATGATCGCGATCAGAAACGCGGTGTTGGCATTCAAGTAGCCGAGCGCATAGCGAGCCAGCAGCAGCGACAGCAGCACCCCGAGCAGCGCCGGAACGCACGAGTACAGCACGTAGCGCAGCCGTCGGAAGTGCAGAAACATCGTCAGCAGCACCAGCACCATCGTCAGCGAGGTCGCTGCCGTCAGATCCGACCGCACCCCTTGCTGTTCCTCGATCGCCATCGCCACCGCGCCGCTGTACTCGACGCGCAGCTCTTTGTGAAACTGGGTCGGCCCGGCCCGCCGCACCAGATCGTCGACCGCCGCAATCATCTGGCTATCGTCCGCCGAGGCGAGCCCGCTGCCTCGCCGCCACAGCATGATCCCCAGGTGATGCATGCGCGGGTCGGGGTAGTCGTCGCTCTTCGCCGAAGGATGAAACTCGAAGTAGGGGCTGTCATCACGCGGCGGCAGCCGACGATTGATGCCATCGCGGAGCTTCTTCAGCTCGGCCTCGGGATCGCCTTCCAAATCGACGAGCAAGGGGTTGGTCCGCCCCCCGAGCAGTCGGTCGAGGAGCTGCTCCGCCTCGCCAAGCTCGGAAAGCTCGGCGTAGTGCCACTTGTGCAGCGCCGCCGCATCGGCCACCTCGGTATCGGGGCGATAGGTGACCTCCGAAAACAGCTTGCCCACCAGCGATTGCAACGCAGGCCGCAGTGCCTCTGCAAAGCGTCGGTTCGCCTGCCGATCCGGACTCTCGATGATCAGCACCAAGTTGGTCGAGCTAAGCTGCCGAGGCATCACCTCGCGAATCGCCACCGCCGCCGGATGCTCCTTGGGCAAAAGCTCCGTAAAGTCCGTCCGCAGCTCAAGCTGCGACACCGGAACCACCGCCAAAAGCCCAAGCAGCCCCACAAACAACAGCACCGCCCACGGCCACCGCTCAACCACCCGCCAGTACGCCCCCGCGACCCGAGAGAGCCCCCACCACCGTTTTCGATTTCCGCTACGCATCACCAAGCCGCGACGTAGCACTGCGCGGGGGAAGGAAGCAAGTCAGCGCATCCGTCCTCTCAATCCGTCTAGCGCACGCCGAGAATCGAGTTCTCGTTGGCATCGCTCACAAACAGTTCGCCCGAAGCCGACACCGCCAGCCCGATCGGCCCATTCAGTCCGGCGGGCAACGGACCAGGTTTCACTCCGATCTGACCCGCAACCCCGACCAGCGTTGTGACAGTAGCGGTGGCGAGGACCACTCTGCGAACGGTCCCGGCAGCAGAGTCGGAGACATAGAGGTTGCCGGCGCGGTCCGCAGTCAGACCCTGGATTGCACCGAAGCGTGCGGCGGCACCGATGCCATCCGTGCTGCCTGCCATCCCGACCGTCCCGATCGGCGTTGTCACTACGCCCGTCGAAATCACCACCTGGCGAATGACGCGGTTGGACAGATCAGCGACATACAGGTTCCCGGCCCCGTCCGCCGCCACATCACGAGGGTTGTTGAACAGCGCAGCGGCTCCCACGCCATCGGTGCTGCCGGTCACACCGGCCATGCCAGCCAGCGTCGTCACCACACCTGTGGCAAGCACAACCTTGCGGATGATGTGGGTGCCAGCATCTACGACATACAGGTTGCCGACACCGTCGAGAGAAATACCTCGGGGAGAAGTGAAGCGTGCGGCAGCTCCCGTACCATCGGTACTACCCGCCATCCCAGCCGTCCCAGCCAAGGTCGTCACCACCCCGGTAGAAATCACCACCTTGCGAATGACCTGGTTGCCACCATCGGCAACGTACAGATTACCGGTGGTGTCCGCCGCCAGTCCCCACGGGGCGTTGAAGCGTGCGGCAGCTCCCGTACCGTCTGCGCTGCCGGCCATGCCGCTCATCCCGACCAGCGTCGTCACCGCACCCGTCGCCGTCACGATTTGGCGTATGGTCTGGTTACCGGCGTCAGCGACATACAGGTTCCCGCTGCCATCCATCGCCAGACTACGCAGCGAGCCGAAGCGTGCGGCAGCTCCCGTGCCATCAACGTTGCCGCTAGCGCTCGCCGCACCGCCTACGGTCGTCACAGCGGCAGTCAACGCCGCCACCTTGCGAATCGTACCGTTCCCCGAGTCAGCCACATACAGATTGCCACTGCCATCGAGCGCCACTCCCTGGGGATAGCTGAAGCGAGCGGCACCACCGATCCCGTCGACACTGCCTTGCCCGAGCGATGCGCCGGCCACCGTCGTCACCGCACCAGTCGACAGAACCAGCTTACGGATCGAGTGATTGTTGGTGTCGGCGATGTACAGATTGCCGGAACGGTCCAGCGCCAGACCGCCGGGAATGTTGAATCGTGCGACCGATCCCGTACCGTCGGTTAGACCGCTCATTCCTGCCGTACCTGCCACCGTCGTCACGACGCCGGTCGCGATGACAATCTTGCGGATCGTTTGGTTGAACGAGTCACAAACATAGAGAGTGCCGGCACCGTCGAACGCCACTCCCACAGGTTGCTTGAATCGTGCGGTAGCACCTGTGCCATCGGTGCTACCGATCGTGCCAGCCGTCCCGGCCAGGGTTGTCACAGCGCCCGTTGCAACCACTACCTGGCGAATCGTACCGTTGGTCGAGTCAGCAACGTACAGGTTGCCGACGCCGTCATACACCAGTCCCTGGGGAGTATTGAAGCGTGCGGCAGCCCCCGTGCCATCGGTACCAGCGGGCACACCGGCCATTCCCGCCAGCGTTGTCACAGCACCTGTCGCGATAACCACCTTGCGGATCGTGTGGTTGCTGGAATCGGCGATGTAGACGTTACCAGCGCCGTCCGCAGCCACGGCGCCGGGCGCTCTGAACCGAGCCGCCGTGCCCGAACCATCCACGGAACCGATTTGCCCAGGCAGGCCAGCCACCGCTGTCACAACACCCGTCGCAAGAACCATCTGTCGAAGGGTGTTGTCCTGGTTATCTACGACATAAAGGGTACCAGTGCCGTCCACTGTCACACCCATGGGGGTCCGGAAACGGCTGGCGGTGCCGACTCCATCGACGTTACCCCGCCCACCAAGGCCGCCCGCGACCAGGCGCAGCATCGGCAGCGGCGGCATAAGGTCCGGCGGCTGGCTCAAGTCGGGTTGCCCACTCAAATCCGGCAGTCCCGCTGCCATGTCAATGGCTTCGGCCACCGATCCGCTGTCGCACTGTGCAAGACTCGCAACGAGCGCAATCCAAACCAAAAGAGCGCAGCCACCGCAGAGCCTTCTCACGAAATTTCCACCGTTCATAAGCCCTCCCCCGCCAAATAGTTTACTGAGAGGATCCCTGTGAGAACAAATGTTGTTGTTCGCTAGAAGGTCCGACCCCGGCGGGTCCAACAGGTCCGGTGTGTCCACACGATGACGAACTTCCTTTCCGAGCGCCTAGACCATCGGCCCATCACCGAAGAGGACTGGCCCTTTTTCCTCGCCTTAAACCAGGACCGCCAGGTGGTGCGCTACGTCGCCGACGATCGCAGCGAAGCCGCCATCCGCCAGCTCTTTGACGTGCGCCTGCCGCGCTGGGAGGTCGGCAGTCCGCACTGGCTGTGCTGGGTCATTCGCGAACGATCCACCGGCGAGCGAGTCGGCGTGACCGGACTGATTGATCGGGGCGAGGGCGTGGCAGAAGTGGGCTTTCTGCTGGCCAGCGCGTTTCACGGAAAAGGCTACGGAATCGAGTCTCTGCGCCTGCTGTGCCGCTTCGCGTTTGCAGAGGCCGGATTTCGCAAACTCTCCGCCACGGTGACCGCAGGCAACGCCGCGTCCAAGGCGGTGCTGGAAAAAGCCGGCTTTGTTCAGGAGGGCACGCTGCGCGAGAGCTATCTCCTCGCAGGCCGCTGGCAGGATGACTGGCTGTTCGGACTCCTACAGCGCGAGTTTGCCTAACCCCTTTCCCATCCTGTCGCGCTGCCAGCGCGGAGGGAGTTGGCAAGTCAGCGAATTGGTCCGCAGGCCGAGCGATAAGACTACGGTGCCGGAGGCAGTCCCCACTCTTTGAGTGCAGCCCGAACCATCGCCGCATACTCCGCATCATCGGCGGCCAGCGCCCACAGGTCTTCGATGATCTCCTGCTGATATTGAGGAGGAAGAACCGACTCCGTACCGAGCCAAGCGAGTTTCTTTTTCACATCCGCATACGTAGTTCGAGGCCGCGAAAGCTGGGACTTCCCACGAAGCTTCAGAACCTCGATGGTCGCTTCGCCTCTGCTTGTCAGCGGGTACGGAATGCACTCGCGGTAGCCGATGTGATCGTCGGGATTGTCTGCGTACGGGTCAAGGAGCAGCGGGTCTTCCTGCGCGAGCGATTCATGATGCGAGCGCGCCCGCATCGCTGGGTCGGCCAGCGGAAACTGTGTCCCTTTGCCGGTGGGCTCCCCATCTGAGTCCTGACGCGGCTGGTTACACAGCACGCACGCGAGCATCAGGTTCTGCCACTCATACGCCAGCCAGTAGTAGCCAGGCTTTTCCTCGGACGCATCCCGCTGCTGCCGAACAGCGTTCTTGGGGCGGTGGTGCTCGACTTCCAGCGGTGTCGCTCTGGAGTCGCAGTAACAGCACTTGTCATGTTGCGCTCCTTCCAGGGACTTCCGTACCGACAGATCCCGATAGGTGTCATCGATCGGAAAGGACGCCGTTCCGTTCCGATGCGGGGCCGACTGGTCGTAGAGATCGCAGAGTGCTTGGGCCTTTTCGAGACCCTTGGTGAGTAAGATCTCAGGACACTTCTTCGGGCGCGTAAGCCGCAGCATGGCTACGACTTCCTGGGTCGCTTGGGTGCCACTTCCGCGTTAGGCGCCACTTCCTCTGCGGCCCGGCGCAAGATGTCTAGGTAGCGCGCCTCGGCGGAACTCTCTGTGTGATCTTCCTTGCGTAGCCTGGCTTCGATCTTCGCCAGCTCGGCCTGCTCTTTCGCGGTGAGCTTGACCTTGCCAAGCAGCGCTTCTTTGCGGGCGTACAGCTTGTCAAACTCGGGAGGTCGCGCGCTCGGCAGACCGAACAAATCACTCGTCAGCATCTGATCCAGCCGCCAGAAGCGAATCTGGTTGGGCTGACGGGTAATCTCCACATGCGACGCGCCTTCGGGCCGCTGCAAGACCACAATGTTGGCGCCCGCTCCCGCCGCCTGCACGATGAGCGGGCTGTGCGCGGTCACGATGAACTGCACGTTCGGGAACTTCGCGGACAGCCCCTCGAATAGCTGGCGCTGCCACTTGGGATGCAGATGCAGGTCAATCTCGTCGATCAGCACCACGGCGGGCTCATGCAGCGGCTGCTTGCTGTCTGGGTAGCGAGCAAACATCTGCACCGCCAGGTCGATCATCCACGCCATCAGCGTCCGATAGCCCAAGCTGAGCGCCCGAAGCTGGACCTCGCCATAAGGCGTCTTCACATGGACCGCAATCCGCTGGCGCGCCGAGCTGAGATCGATCGCCTTGAACGTGATCTCCTGGATGTCATCCTCAGGAAGCAGGTGTTTGAGCAGCCCTATCACCGTGTCGAGCCGCTGCTTTGCAACCTGAGCATCGCCGTTGCCGTGCCGCACCAGCAGATCCTGCTGAAGCAGCCACTCCTCCGCAGGCATCAGCGGCGAGTTTTCCACCGTCAGGCTGCGCGTGCCATCTGCGTGATAATCCGACAGACTCCCCGACCCAATCGGTCGATTCGCCCCGTAAGCAAACAGCACCATCTTGTCGATGGGGGCGTTGGTAAAGCTGGCCTTTCCTAAGGCGCCACGCATGTCCCCATATCGCTCATAATCGCAGGTTGCTGTCCGAAAGCCGCGACCAGTGTCGCGCAGCAGCGCTGCATATCCGTAAACAGCACGAAATGCAGCCGACTGAGAGCCAATCTTGATCTCCGATAACCCATCGGGACCACCAGAGACAAACGGCGGCACGCTTGAAAGCGAGTTGCCTTTGTCATCCTTAGGCTGACCATCCTCCCCAAGTCGCGGAACCATATCGACGAGCTTGCGCAAAAGCGAGGTCTTGCCGGTGCCGTTGTCGCCGAGGATGACCGTCCACGGAGCTGGGCGTCCGAACCCATCCGATAGATCCAGCGTCTGCTTCGGTCCAAAGGAACGGTAGTTTTCCAGCGTCAGCGACAGAAAATAGGTCGGCGGCGACGGCTCCGCTTTGGCGGCCTTGCTGCGAGTGCGCTTCACCATAGCGCTACGACTGCCACGACGAGGAAACGGATGCAAGGTTTCTGCCCTACTCCACCGACTCCCCCGTAAGGAGCCAGGTGGGTAGGGGGCCTTTGCCTTTGATTTCGATGAGGCCGCGCTCGCGGAGCTGGAAGGACGGAGGGAGGCGGCTTTGCACCGCTTGCGACACCTGGATTTCGCCGGGCAGTCCGTGCGACTCCATCCGGGCGGCGGTGTTGACCGTGTCCCCCCACAGATCGTAGGCGAACTTTTTGCGGCCAATCACACCCGCCACCACCGGCCCGGTGTGCAGCCCAATCCGCATCTGGAAGCCATCGGCGCGACCCACGAGCAGCCGCTGAAAATCGAGCGCCAGCCGCGCCATCACCTCGACGTGATCCGGACGCGGGTTGGGCACTCCCGCCGCCACCATATAGGCATCGCCGATGGTCTTGATCTTTTCCAGGCCGTGCTTTTCGACCAGCGCATCCATCTGGGTAAACAGGGCATCGAGCGTCCGCACCAGCTCCTCTGGGGAGTGTTCTTCAGACCAGCGCGTAAAGCCGACCAAGTCCGCAAACAGCACCGTCGCTTCCGCCGTCCGGGTCGCGTGCGACTGCGAGGGATGGTCGCTCAGCCACGCGACGACCGCTGGCGGCAACATGTTGTGGAGCAGCTCCTCCACCCGGTGGTGCGCAAGCTGGAGCGCGTTCTCTGCGCGATCGGCGGCCAGTCCGTAGTAGACCGCCATTCCCGTGACAAACAGACCCGTGCCGAGCCGATTCCCAAGCCCCAGCGTCTTCACCATGGCCCCCGGTAGCGGATAGCGCGGCGGCTGTCCGAAATAGCGCAGATACAGCGCCACGTACGTCCACGACGCCACCACCAGCGTCGCGATCGCAAAGGCCCGTTGTCGCCGGGTAAACAGCAGGAAGCTCAGCGTCAGACACAGCAGCCAGTCCTGAAACCCGGCATCCCAACCGAGCAGATGCACCGCGTAGACCTGATGCAGCAGCACCTCGCACTGCATCGGCAGCAGCGCTGGCAGGCGATACCCGCGACTGGCCAGCAATCGCGCCACCGCAAACGTCGCCACGCTACCCAGGTTGAACCAAGCCAGTTGCGGCGGACCCAAAAGCGCAAACTGGAGCAGCATCACCAAGTGGACGATGCCGCCCACGTTCGCAATCTTGAGCACCGTCAGGAGCGATCGCCGCTCTTGAGCCGACTGCACGATTCCGAGCGAAGCCTGCTCCGCAAGGTCCATGATCGCAGCCTACTGCAACCCGGGTGCGGCACCACACAATTCCGACACCGACCACCCAGGGCGGACTGGGCTACGGCGTCGGCAGTGAGTCCGTGAAGTACGTCGCCTTCCCTTGCGGCTTGCCGTCGATCTGTTCGTAGGCCAGGGCGTACTGGCAGCCGTTCCAGGTAAGCTGCGGCCACGTCGTATAGTGGGCGGTCAGCGTCTGCGCGGGCTGGATCATGCCGCCGGTTTTCGACACCCGGCAGCCATGGAGCGTGGATTGGGAGCCGCTGCCGGTGGTCTGCTCATGCCAGACGATGGCGTACTCCTGACCGCTCCAGGCAATGACCGGCTCGCCTTGGTAGATGCCGGTGGTGCCGAGCACGCGCTCGGATCTCGGCACGTAGACACCGTCGGCACCTACGACACCGAAGCGAGACTCCGACTTGCCGAACAGGTTGCTCATCCACACCACGCCGTAGCCGCTGCCATCGTAGGCCAGCGCCGCCCGCGCCGATTCCGGGCTCTCGGCCACGCCGATGGCAATCCGCCGGATCACCGCGCCCTCTGCGGAGACTTCGGTGAGCTCGGGACGCGTGCCACCGGGCGGCCCCTGAATCAGCGCATAGCGGCTGCCGGTCCATAGCAGCGCCGTCCCGCCGGTTCCGCCGAAGCTGCCAATCCTACTGCCACTGCTGACGGTGACCGGAGGGCTCGGGGCCAGCGGAGTCGACACCGCAACGCGGGAAAGCTGGACGCCGGACGTGGTGGTCGCGGTCCCGATGACAAAGTGCCAGGCCACCGCCCACTCTCTCCGGTCGGGATTCCATGCGATATCGAGCGCGGTACCCGCCTCGCCGAGCTTCACATCACTGCCTGCGACAAGCTCTCCTGCGTCGGAGATGCGAGCAAAGCGCACCTCATACTTGCCGGGACTGCCCCGCAGATAGGCCATGCCGTACTCTGTTCCGGAATACGCCAGACGGGGTGCCAAGCCTCCCGGTGCCACGGTGCGCAGCGAGGCCGAATCGAGCTGACCCTGCGCATCGAGAAACGCAAAGTAGCCGTGAAAGTCGTTCGGCTTCAGGTGATCGTCGTAGAAGCTGACCGCATAACGACCGCCGCCCCAGGTCAAAAGCGGCATCACAAACTGACCGCGATCCTTGAGCAGAAGCGCACTCCCACGCGCTACGCAGCGCCCCGCCCCGCGCAGGTCGACCGTGCTGGAATCAGACCGACGGAGATCCTCGATGCCAGTCTGGTCGTCACCATCGAGAAGTTCCGCTGGCAGCTTGGTACAGCCCAGCACCGGAAGTACAACCGCCATGATCGTCAAAGGCAGCCCGTATTTCATCGTGCGGGTATAGCACAGACTTCGATCCGCAACGGTAGCGCCGCCACGGTCCCAGGGATTCTGATCTGGGGGTGGGCGGGCTCGCGGCGCGGGGTACGGAAGCAAAAACCGGCTTCCATCGTGAATGGATCGGACGGGCAGAGCGGAATGGGGGATCCATTGGGAATGGATGGGCGTACGCCGCTCGGAATTCGGGTTCCATTGGGAATGGAAGACGGGAAGTAGCTCGGGAATCGGCTTCCATTTCAAATGGAAAGACGAAACCGGTTCGATCTGCGGCTTCCATCGCGAATGGAGCAAGCAGTCTGCTTGGGAATCCGGTTCCATCGCGAATGGAAGCGGGAACGCAGACCGGAAATGGGACTCCATTCCAAATGGAACCCGGAAATCGCAGTGCTCGGGCCTGCGGGCTCAGGACTCACTGCGGAGCCGCCTGCGGAGTCGGCTCGAACAGCTCGGTCAGTAGGAATTGCAGAGCCCGCTCATGGGCGGCCTTCCTCGGCTTGGTTCCGTAGATGTGATTCTGCTGCTCCAGAAACAGTAGCTCGGTGCGCGGCGCGGTCTTGGGAGTGGTAGCGGCAGAAGGACGGTTGCTGGTGGGAAGGGGGGGCGTGCAAGGAGAGACGACCTCTTGGGTCGGTCGGCCTGCGGAGTCGAGGGTGGTCACGGAAACGATGCGACCGGTCGCCCGCAGCGCCTGGGCCAGAAAACAGGACTGAGCCACTGGGACAATGCTGTCGGCGGTACCATGGATGATGAGGATCGGCATCTTCAGCCGCTCCACCTGAAACAGCGGGGAGCGGTCGCGATACGCCTGCGGCAGCTCGTCCGGAGAGCCCTTGATATAGGACGTAAGCTGTTCTCCCAAGATGCCGTTGAAAAAGAAGGTCTCGGCGGGTCGCTCTTGCAGATAGCGCAGCAGCGGCTCGGCCGCCACCGGGGCCGACAGCGTGACCAGCGCCCGCAACTGCGGATCTCGCTCGCCGAGCATAAGGGCAATGCAGCCGCCATGGGAGGCACCGATCGCGCCCACGCGATGGGGATCGATGCCCGGCTGCTGGCGAAGCCAGGTCACCGCAGCGTGCGCATCGTGTACCTCGCCATGGCAGAACTCGATCTCTCCTTCACTGCGCTTGCCATCGAGCTTGCGCACCTCGCCACGATACGCGGGCAGTACCACGGTCACCCCTTGCGAGGCCAGCCGCCGCCCCAGCTCGGCCGCGCTCGACTCATCCCCGTCAAAGCCAGAATGCAGCACCACCACCGCTGGCCGCCGAGTCGGTTGCGGCAGTGGCTGGCTCGGTGACAGCAGGGTGTAGTGCTGCAGCAGCTTGCCCACCTGAAGGTCGAGAGGCCGCTCAACCACCCCTTGTGGAAGGACGCTCCAGCGATAGCAGCCTGAGGCAAACCACAGGCCCATAAGCAACAGTAGCCTCACCACACCGCGACAAGCCAGGCAACCCGGTACAACCCGCATCGCTGCGTTATACCCCGGACCGTCCGTTACGACAGCGCAGGGAATGCCAGCTTGCCGCTGCGGGTGAGGTACCACATCCCGAGCGCGAACAGAATCGTCAGTACGTTGAGCAGGAGTCCGAAGCGCGCCTTGGCCTTGAGCTTGGATGGCAAGAGTCGATAGACAAGCACGACCGACAGATAGCCACCAAGATGCGCAGGATGATCGACCGAGTCGCTCGATTTCATCCACAGCGCCAGCAGATCTCCGGCCATCGCCAGCCAGCCGACCAGGAACAGCGGCATCGGAATCAGCGCTTCAAAGGTAATCGACAGGGGGGACAAAAGGACTCCCAAGGCAATCAGTCCGGCGACTGCACCCGAGGCCCCCAGAGTCGGTACGTACTGACCGGACAGCCCTTGCGCAAGCAAAGAAGTCAGCGTCGCCGCCATCGCCGCCAGTCCGTACGCCAGTAGCAGGCGCAGCGGGCCGAGCAGCCTTTCGACGACGCGGCCAAACACAAACAGCGCCATCATGTTCGATAGCAGGTGCGGCAAGCTCGCGTGGGAAAACACATGCAGCACAATCGGCAAGACGCGCCCCTGCCACAGCACCTGGGGAGAGAACGCAAACGTCTCTAAGAAGCGCGCCATCGGCCAGCGCCGCAGATACACAAACTCGACCGCAAAGCACAGCACGTTGAGCCCGATGAGCGTCGCGGTCGCTCGCGCTGAAAGGATGAAGTGAGAGACTCTGTGAATCGGCTGTAGCGCGTCCCGAAGCTTGGCTCTGCCCAGCAGCAGCATCACCAGAAACACCGGAGCGCGCACCAGGTCGTAGAGCAGTCCCCACAGCAGCGCCAGCTCGCTATGGGCAGACAGCTTGCGCGAGCGTCGCGGCTTCCCTTTGCTCGCTGCGGTGGGAGTCTTTTTGACCCGCAACGTCGCAGGGGGAGGCAGCGCATGAACGGCCTCGGCCTGGTTGGGAATCGTCGGGGAGTGTGGTGGTCGTCGAGCGGAGGGCTTTCGCACGTGCAGTTCCGTGGCAAGTCTAGTTCGTGAACTCTAACTCATAGCTGCGGGCGTCGGCACCGCCGCGTTCCTCTTGTCCGACCAGCCACAGCGTCGCCGAGGTCGCCTCCGCTGGCGCGGGTCGCTTGGTCTCGCTGTTCCAGAAGTTGTCGGGCTGGGTGTCGCCGGTGCGCTCGCGATCAAAATCGCCATCGGTGGCAAACCAGCTATAGCGCAGCGTCTCGGTCCGCATCTTCTGTTCGGTGTCATCGGCGCGAACGTAGGTCTGTGCCGATCCCGATAACGAACCACCGATCAGGAACAGGTCCGCGCCCCGCTTCACTTTGTTTTTGGGACAGCTCATCGCCGTACACGGAAGGAGCGCCGTCTTGGTTCCGTCTTTGTCCGGCCCCGCCAGCAAATCCCCAAGGGAGGGATTCACGTTGGGCGCGGGCAGCGTCATCCCCGGCAGCGCCACCCAGGTCCGCAGATAGGTCACGCCGACCTCGCGATCCCGGATGTCGTTCGGATCACCCCCATCGACGCGAACCCGCAGGATAAGCGGCAGCAGCAGCGACACCGGCGCTTCGGGAAGCTTGACCGTACCGCCGCCGCCTGGACCTCCGGTGAGCAGGAGCTGGAGCACGCCACCGACCACGTCCTTGAGCGCTGCGGTGGGCATGGCAAAGGTCTGGCCGCTGCCAAGATAGCGCAGCGAGCTGCTCTTCATCGGATCGGGATCTCCCGGTAGCCACTTGCGGCACCCCGGATCGAGCGTGCCCTGATTGAACAGAGACGCCGGTCCGATGCACAGGAACCACTCGTAGACCAGCGGCCTGGGGGCAGCGATTCGCCGACCCGGTCCCGTAGGTGCGGCCACAAACGCGTTGAGATCCAGGTGATCGCTGGTAAACACCAGGTCGAGCCCGCCCGGCCCTGGCTTTACCTCGGCCTGCGCATCGGCGACGCTGAATGGTTCGGTGCTGCCGATTCGCAGCGACAAAATCCGCAGCTCGCGCACCAGGGTGTCGGAGTCGATGTCGCTATCGCAGCCCACAAGCGAGGTACATAGCAGTACGAGCGCTGTGGTCAGGCTCTGCCATCGAGTCATCCATGTCATGTGCCGCCCTCTCAACCTAGAAATCAGCCCGAAGACCGATGTTGGGGAAAAACGGAATCCCGGTGATCAGCGAAGACTGATAGTTCTGTCGTCCGCCGTAGGTGATCTGCTCCGCATTTGAGCGGTTGTAGATGTTCTGAATGTCCAGATACAGCCCGAGCTTCCAGCGGTTAAACACCCAGGTCTTGTCAAAGCGCAGATCGAGCTGGTGAAAGTCCGGGAGCCGGTCGGAATAGACGCCGCCCTGCACGCCGACCCAGTTCTGCTGCAAGGTGTCGCGGATCGCGCCGAGCGTCGGGGTATACAGACCGCCCGTCACGTAGCGGAAGCGAACGCCGACCTCGATGCCCCACCACGGCAGCTTGTAGGACGCCACGGCGGTCAGGATGTGGGTCTGGTCGTAGCGGAACAGTCGCCACGGATCTTGCGGGGAGGTGCGCCGCTCCGACTGCGAGATGGTGTAGGCCAGCCAGCCAAAGAGCCCGTGCCACAGCTTCTGCCGCAGCAGGAAGTCGCCGCCAATGACGCGCCCGAGTCCCGAGTTGGTGTACTTGAGCACCGGGTCGGCCACGATGAGTGCGCGCAGGTCTTTGTAGAAAAACTGGCCTTGAATGAACAGCGTCGAGGTCGGCTCGCTCTCGAAGCCCGCCACGTAGGTGGTGCCTCGCTGCGGGTCGAGGTTGGGATTGCCAAAGGCGCGGTTTAGTTCCTGCGGCTGACCAAGCTGCGAATACGCGCCCACGCCGAACTTGAGCAGGAAGTATTTGGGGACGATCTGGCCACTGATCACCAGGCGCGGCTCGGGCGAAAACACCGTGCGCGAAACATCGCCGTCGTAGGAACGAATGTAGGCCGACTCCAGGCGCAACTGCGGCGACACCGTCAAGCGACGGTCGAGTAGGTCAAAGCGGGCGATGGCATAGGGCGCGGTGCGGACGATGTGGAGCACCGACTGATCGCGCACCGAGTCAAGCTGGGTAATCGCCGAGCCGCCGGTCTGGCCGTTGGTCTCGCCGCTGCTGCCACCCCCGCCGGGAGGGATCGGCGGGACCACGATCTCAAACGAGCTGCGGCTGCCCTCGAAATCGACACCGCCGACGACGTTGAGCCATGGCGCAAAGCGATGGCGCAGCTCTGCCCGCAGGTTATAGCCGAGGGTGAGTCCCTCCAGCTTAAACTGCACGGTGCCAATGCCGCCGTCGCCGGTGTCAAAGCGCGTCACGTCGCCGCCAATCGACGGCATCACGACAAGCTGCGTCGCCGACGAAAAGCGATGGGTCCAGCGAATCCTGGCTCGCGAAAAATACTGTCGACTATCGAGTGAGATGTTGATCGCCGGATCGGGATCGCTGACGCGAGCTTCGAGGTTGTCCGTCGAGCCGAAGATAAACACGTCGATGTCATCGGCCTTCGTCGGGCGATAGCGCATCGACAGTTGGTAGTCCCAGTAAAACGGCGACACCTGAAACTGCGAGCGGTTAAAAATCGGCAGAAACACCGAGATCCAGCTCACTCGCACGCCACCGGCAAGGTAGAGGTTCTTGGTCACCGGCCCTTCCAGCGTCAGCGAGCCGTCGATCAAATCGAGCGTGACCGAGCCATGGATGCGATCGCTCTTCGGGGAGCGGGTGGTGACATCGATCATGCCGCCGAGGCCGCGTCCGAAGTCGGCACCGTAGGCACCGGGCTTGAACGACAGCTCCTCGACGAACTCGGAGTTTATGGTGCTGCGAAAGCCGGCGAAGTGGAAGATGCGGGGAAGCTGGACTCCATCGGCGTAGACCCGAGTATCGGCCGGAGCAGAACCCCACACGACGAGCAGACCGCCACCAAACGGGGCGCGGGCGACACCGGGAAGGTTCTGAACGGCCTTGATGGCGTCGTTTTGGGTGCCGGGGATGCGCTTCAGCTCTTCGACGGACAGAACCTGCTCGCTGACCTCTTTTTTGAGCGGTTCGGCGCGGACCACGACCTCGAACTGGCTCTGCTTTTTCGGCGCGTAGTAGGTGATGGTGGTCTTTTTGCCCGCCGCTAGCGTCTCGATACTCTCGGTGCGCTGGATTTGCGGACCTCGCAGCAGCACCTGATACATGCCGGGGGCCAAGTCATCGAACGAGAAGTTACCTTCTGCGTCTGTGGTGACTTCGTACGGTTCGCCGGTGGCTTCGCCTTGGGGCTTGCCCTTCTTGTTTGGCTTGTCGCCGGGCTTTGGTGGCAGCTCTCGCCACGGTGTCGCCGTCACACGAGTGCCTGCGACGGGATCGCGTGAGCCCTTTTCGCGAACCACACCCGAAAACGGCACCGCATCCTTGGGTTTTGCGCGGGTACCGTCGAGGGTATAACCGGCGGGCGGTGGTTCCTCCACGGACTCGGCGGTGGGCTCCACGACCGGGATCGGCTCATCGGCCCAAGCGACCCTGCAAACGAGGAGCAGGCAGATACACAGCGCCTCACGAATCGACATTCTCATTCGACGCGGACCGCGACCGCCGTGCTTCAGCATTTGTGTCATGCAGAGGAAGAAACTAGCAGAAAGTATGGCCCGACTCGCACCTCTGTGTGGAAACCACCTAGCGGTCTCCTCGGTGTCGAGGAGGCACCGGTCGGCACAATTCCCACGAACACGGACGCTTACGAGCGCCGCTTGAAGCGACCGTGACACGTCCCTACTGTGAAATAAGGGGGCTTCGGATGCTGGAAACAAAAGTTGCTACCGCTCTGGCCGATGGGAATGCCGCTTCTGCTGCGGCGACGCTGATCGCCAAGGTGTCTGCTGACTTGGCGGGGACATCACCGACGCTGGTGATGGTCTTCGCGTCAACCAAACAGCCACTCAGCGAGCTGATGCCGACTATCAACGCGGCGTTCCCGCACAGCACGGTGTTGGGGGCGTCGACGGCCGGCGAGTTCATCGAGACCGGCGATGCCAAGGGTTCTGCCGCGATGTTTGCGCTGTGCGGCGACTTCCGCATCTTTTCGGGCATGTCGACCGGGCTCAAGTCGAGCGCCGAGCAGTCCGTCCAGCACGCGCTCGAGGGCATGCCGATGCAGCTTGTCGGCTATCCACACCGCACCGCGATCCTCTTGCTCGATCCGCTCGCTGGCAGTAGCGAGGAGGCGACGCTGATGACCGCCGGGTTTATGGGCTTTGACCTGCGTCTGGCCGGAGCGGCGGCAGGCGACGATCTGGCGCTCAAATGTACCCACGTTTCTCTCGGAGATCAGGTCATCACCGATGGCCTGGTGATTGCGACGGTATTCTCGAAGCAGCCACTCGGCGTCGGCGTCTGTCATGGCCACGAGCCGCTGTCGACCCCGCTGACCGTCACACGTGCGGAAGGCAGTGTCGTCCACGAAATCGACGGCCGTCCGGCCTGGGAGGTCTGGGTCGAACGCACCCGCGATGCGACCAACAAGCTCGGCTTCGATCCCAACCAGATGCCGGCGAGCGACGTAGGTGGCTATCTGTTGCGTTTCGAGGCGGGGCTGTCGCAGGGCGAAGCATTCAAGATTCGCGCCCCGCTGTTTCGCGTCGGCGATCACTCGATCGGCTTCGCGTGCGGCATCCCGGAGGGCAGCGTCATCCGCATTACCGAGAGCGAACCGACCCGGCAAATTGCCAGCGCCCGCGAGGCCGCTCGTCGTGCAGTCGCCCAAGTCGGTGGAGCACCACTCGCCGGGGCCGTGGTCTTCGACTGCATCTGTCGCAACCTGATCCTCAAGGATGAATTCAAAACAGCGATCGAGGGCATTTATCAAGAACTGGGTCGGGTGCCGCTCGCAGGCTTTGAAACGTACGGAGAGATCGCTCTCGATGCCGGTGATCTTTCAGGGTTGATTGTCACGCAGCGTTTGGTCGACGAGAAGCGGCGGCGGCCAACGCGTTTCGGAAGGAGGCGGGAACTCTCTGGTTTCCGTGAACACCTCGGCAGAGGCTTTTGACGAATCCTACAGTTGCGTCAAGACCCGCCCGGCGTGCGTAACGATCTGCGAAAGGAGTGGTCCGGCTTCGTCCCGGTTGCCGCTGTGGGCCATATCCTGAAGTTTGATGCACTGTCGCGCCAGTGGCTCCGCCCCTATTCCCAGTACCGCACCAGCCAGGCGATGCGCCGTCTTGCGGAGTCCGTCGAGATCACCGGCTTGTAGTTGCTCTTGGGCCTTGGCGATGCCTCGCTCTGTCTCTGTCTTGAACAGAGTCAGGAGCTGCGCCACAGTGTCCGCTCCCATCAACTCGGTAAGCTCTTGGATTTTGGCGCGAATCGATTGCTGTTCCGTACGCGGTTCGGATTCCGTAGTCGGCTCTGGAACGGCCGGCTTTGCGCTCGACTCGTTCGAGGAAGAATCACCGAGCGCGAAGAACTGTGGGAGCCAGTTGAGGAGCATCAAGCGCAGGGCGTCGATGGTCATCGGCTTGGTCATAAAGTCGCTCATCCCAGCGGCTCGACTCTGTTCCTCATCTTCCTTGAAGGCGTTGGCGGTGAGCGCAATGATCGGAAGCTCTCCAGCCATCCGGCTGCGAATCAATCGAGTCGCGGTGAGTCCGTCCATCTCAGGCATCTGACAGTCCATCAGAATCAGGTCGTACGAAAACTGGCTGGCGGCTTGGGTTGCCTCCAGGCCATTGCTGACGACATCCACGCGACAGCCGACGCGAGTCAGCATCTCCTGGGCGAGCCGCTGGTTCGCCAAATTGTCTTCTGCGACCAGTATTCGCGGGGCCATGACGCCCGACCGTCGGATCGCGATGCTGGAATGGCGCTTGGTTTGGCGCGGATTCGACTCGGTGATCCCCCTGAACAAATGACGCAGCACGCGTGCCACTCGACGCACCCGCAGCGGTTTCAGAAGCTGTCCGGAAGCGCCGTGGGCTGGTTGAGAGTCCATCTGCTTGCGGGAATTGGTCAGCATGACAAGCGGCATCGCCTGGTGACGAGAACTGCTTTGCAACAGATGGACGAAACGATCCAGCTCGGTCGCCGGAAAGCTATCGGAGATCAACAAGGCCGCTGGAACGCTCGCCCAGACTCTGGAAAGGAGTGCTTCGGCCTCTGCCAGGCTGTCACAGAGCGTTGGCCGAAGGGAGAGCTGGGTAAGCATCTGCTCTAGCTGCGCTTGAGTCGGCTTATGAGGATCCACCACCAGGATGGCGGAGTCAGCCGCGATGGCCGGAATCAGCTCGGGATCCAAAGGTGTAGTTGAACACTGCAAGAGTGGCAGGGTGAACGAAAACGTAGTGCCAACACCCACCGCGCTCTCCACGGCAATCGATCCGCCCATCGCTTCGATCACTCGCTTACACAGAGCCAGTCCTAAGCCGGTGCCACCATGACGCCGGACCTTCGAAGCATCGACCTGAGAAAACGGCTCAAAGAGCAGTCGAAGGGAGTCCGCAGCAATGCCAGGCCCGGTATCAGAGACCTCAATGCGCACCGCTGGCTTGTCCTCCCACTCTACCTTTCGCGCACGAACGACGACTTCTCCAGAATCGGTGAACTTCACAGCATTCCCAACGATGTTAATGAGCACCTGCCGAAGCCTTCCGGGGTCGGTCTGGAAGTGGGTCGGACAACCACCGACCAACAGACAGGTCAGTCCGAGCTGCTTTTGGCGAGCTGTCTCGGCCAGGATCTCCACCACATCATCCATCGCCATCACAAGGTCGGTCTGGACGGTCTCTAGCTCCAGCTTGCCGGCTTCAATTTTGGACAAATCCAAGATGTTGTTGATTTGATGAAGCAGCGCATCCGCAGCGGTCCGTACTGCCTGGACTTGCTCTTGCTGCTCTCGGTCGAAGGGGGCTTCGAGCAGCAGCGAGGTATACCCAATGACCGCGTTTAAAGGAGTGCGCAGCTCGTGACTCATATTGGCCAGGAAGATCGACTTCATCTGTACCGAAGAGCGCGCCTCTGCCACCGCCCTTTGTAACTCTGCCGCCGCTTTTTGGAACTCCGCGTTGCTCTGTTCTAGCGCGGTGGTACGTGCCTGTACTTCCATGCTGAGATCGCGGTACATGCGCTGGAACAGACGGATCACCAAGCCGTCAAAAAGGAGTGTCAGCAGTAGATTTCCATACTCCCACAACAGAATTCCGGGGTGGCCAAACGCCACGATCAGCCCGTCACTGATGCCGATCGCTAAGTAGATCGCGAACACAATTCCCGCGACCAGTCGCTCCTGGGGCTGCAAAATTTTGGAGCGTAGGCTCGAGCGCAACAGGACGCCACCTAGCAAAAGGAATCCCAGACTTATCAGCCACAACCAAAGCTGTGGCTCGACCCGGAGGAAGCGCTGTCCAAGCAGATCCGTCCAGATGGTGACACGACTGCTCAGCAGCAGCTCGGGCCATAGCGTCAGCAGGGAACCAGCGACTGAAACAAGCGGCAAGCCGCGTGCCAGTCGGGGCGGCATCGGCTGATCGCACAGGCTGTAGCACACCTTGGCGCAGCATAGGAGCAGCCAAAAGCCAGCGAGCAGTGAGAACCTGGCGCAGAGAACGGCCACCTGCGGTCTGTCCGTAACGTATTGGAAACCTCGGAAAACATTCACGGCCTGGGCCGCCAGTGCCCATCCAGCAATCCACAGATGGATGCTCCGCTGCTGCACGTACCGTGCGTTCTGTTCGGCCCGACTTCGGCTCTGCGCAAAGTGAAGGACGGCCATGTAGACCGTGACCCCGGACACCAGAGCCAGCCCAAGCAGTGATGGTCCAATCCCCCCCATGTGTTGGATGCTATCAGAGAACCTACGGTAGATTGGAACAGACAACGGCAGATGAAATTTGTCTGTCGATAAGAGGCTTCTCTGGTACGATTTCCTAGTCGCTTCAATACTAGCCTTCGAGGGGGGTCACACTTGCTGGTACTAGTCGTTGATGATGAGCTACTCACTCGCATGACGCATATGGTGATGCTGTCTCACATGCCGGATGTGAACGCGATAGGAGCGGGAAGCGTGGCCGAAGCGAAGCTTGTGATTGCCCATCACACTCCGCAATTGGTGCTCCTAGACCTGGAACTTCCCGACGGAACCGGCCTGGATGTGATGAACTTTCTGACCCAGCGCGAACTCCAGGTTGGCTTGGTGATCATCTCTGCACATCTTGGAACCTTTCGCAGCAAGCTGCGGCCAAACGATCGGTTGCACCTGCTGAACAAACCACTCAACAAGAACGATTTGCAGCGGGTGGTCAAAGACGTGCAGCTCGGGACATCCCATCCCAGTCCGTTTTCTCTGACCGATTACATCCAGTTGGCGTGCATGGGACAGCACACTGCCGTGATCGAATGCCTGTCCAACGATGCGTGCGGCGAGGTGGTGATCGACAAAGGAGTCGTTTGGTCGGCACAAGATGAGCTGGGGCAAGGAGCGGAGGCCTTCCATCGCTTGCTGCTGGCAGAAGGAGCGCTCCTGCGGGTGGGGGCCGAGCGTGTGCCGAAGGGACCGCGTAGTCTTTTCGAGAGCTGGGAGGCTCTCATTTTTGAGTCGATGCGTCTCAAGGATGAAGCGGTAAGGGACCAGCGGCGAACCAAGCGGGGGTCCAATTCACCAACTACAACTCCTACACCAGCGGCTCCTACGTTGGCGGCTCCTACGTTGGCGGCTCCTCCATCTGCCGATCACCCCCCTGCAACGACTCCGGCTGCTACATCTACAAAGCCCCCCCTCACAGAGCCTACAGCCCAAGCGTCGACAAATCCCGACCCGGACGCTGACTTCGATACCTGTGTAGAGAGCGGAGTGCGCGCCGTGCTTGCCCGAGACTTTGCCGGTGCAATTGCCAAATTTGAGCGCGCTCACGCACTGCGTCCCAAGGAATCGATGGTTATCCATCGTCTGGAGCGACTGCGACTCCTGCAAGCTCAGCGAGCCATGAATGGCGGTTCGGATCTTCCTGCGTGAAGCCAATCCCGCAGTCTTTGGTTGCTGCGCTCAACGCCCAGCGCCAATTCCCTCCGCTGTCTTCGCCGCTTGCAAAGACCGGCACAGTGCGTAGTCTTTTTTCTCGCCACTCAGCTCTCACCGCAGAGCTTGCGGAGCTCTGTGACCGCCGCCTCCGCATCGATGAGGAGCCAGCGCACCTTGTCTTGGTCGCTCATCTGCTGCGGGGAACTGCGCGCCCGCTTGAGCAGTTCCTGGAGCGGTTCGATTCGCTTCAACACCTCACTGCACGAAACAGTCGAGGAAGGCGCGCCCTCATCGGTCGGTAGCCAGGGCAGCAGGAGCTCCATCTCGCGCTGCTTATCGTGAAGCTGCACCCGTTCTGTGGCCAGCGTATGCTCCAGAGTCGCCACTTTCCCAAGCAGCTCTTCGCGCTCCCTGCGCAGTGCGGCAACTTCATCCGCTAGTACATCCTGCGGTTCGATGAGCAGCTCTGCGGAAAGCTCATCGGAACCTACCTCGATGCGTTCACTTGCAGAGATCGTAGGAAGCAGCATGGTTGGCCGCTCATGAAGAGCCACTTGGTTCGAGGAGTCGGCGAGCGCTCGGCCCAGAGCCCGCGCCCGTGCTTGCTCGACCTCGACTTCGATCTTCGGCAACATCTGGGTCTCCTTGGAGTGAATCGTAGTCGCAGCCAGGTGATGTGCGACCTCTGCCGAAAGATCCCTGTTGGTGGTTGCTGATGACCGCTTGCTTCGCATGGGCTGTCTCCTCTTCCGTGGCCTTAAGCAGAGTCCGCACCGTTGGGATCGCAGCGGACGGTGCCACTGTACGGACCGGCCTCGTCTTATGCAAATCGAGCTGCAACTCGGTCAAACAGCGCCACCTGCGCCATCACCGGTCGCTCCGATTTCGCTTTGCTGAGCAGTTGATGGACGAACGACACCAGACTCTCGGGAAGGTGCAGCTAGACTTCCCTCCAGTTCTCACTCTGAAACGGGCACCTATTCCGGAGCAGCGCGACGAGCCTGATCTAACAGGGTTTCATAACACGACCACCGTGGTCCTAGCCTTCCCCAAGTAACACCGAACCCGAGGAGGCACGTGCACACGTGACAAGCCAGATGACAGAACCTGGAGTTACAAGAAAAATCGCCTCAGAGACGGAGAATGGTGTTGGAACGGGGGTGGGGTGTCGAAAACCCATTACAATAGGCGGCCCGGTGGGCTACCAGAGATAGATGCGGCGATGCAAACTCAAGTACGGTTACGTTGTTGGGCGGCAAAGAGGCTAGGAACGAGGAAAGACTCTATCCATATGTCTAGGATTTAGATCAGCGACTCCATGATAAATAGCTTTGGCAAGCTTATATCCATCTATGGCTGAATTCCTAATATGTGCAATACGTTCTTCCCATGATCGCTCTTCTTCATCGGCTTCTACCTTCACCATCTCATGCAATGCCCGATTTCTACATTTGGCCCAGGTTTCCACCTGTCGTATCAACTCTCTCAACTTCTCGTCCTTCTCCAGTTTGAGAAGCCGAGGAGTAAGCTTCCCAAGCGTCAAAAAACCGATATTCTTATCTTCTAGAAAAGAGAGTCTGCTTTCTAGTCGATCGGAAATGATACTCTCTGCGATCGCAATAGCCTCACAGAAGTATCCCTCTGAAATGCTCCTCTCAATATGGATGCGTGCTTTAGTAAATAGTATCCTGCGCTGTGTTCCATATCCTTTCCCTTCAAATGCTTGACCCCGTTTTCTGATCTTTTCATCGTTCATGGACGGGAATTTTGCCAGCTTCCTGGATGCTCTGTCTAATATATACGCGCAAGGGTGATGCGAACTACATATGCACTTGTGTACGATAGTGATCTAGCGCAAGTTCGCGCATGAGTCTGATGGTTGTTCCTGTTTCGTTGCAATTTGCTCAACGGCGTCTCGCCTTCGATCCGCCTTGCTCCTGAATGCGACCGCTGGCGAGGTCGAGCGGAGGTGGCGACAAATTTTCCTCGGAGCGGTCGGCGGGCGAGTATCATGACGACCATGAGTGCTGAGCAGCGTCGTGCCACGATGACTACGCGGCTCCTGCGTCGAGATCAAACGACGGTGGTGCCTGACAACGACTGGCAGGGCTCGACGATGGAACAGCGGATTGCGGCAGTGTGGAACCTGACCCTCGAGTGCCTTGCCTGGACGCAGCCTGATGCCGACCAACCAAGACTTTCGCGATCTATTTGCCGCACTGAACGACGCCGGGGCTGAGTATCTGGTCGTCGGTGCGCACGCGCTGGCCGCCCACGGTCACGTTCGAGCCACCAAGGACTTGGATGTCTGGGTCCACAGCACCACGGACAATGCCCAGCGGGTACTCGTTGCGCTTCAGAATTTTGGGGCACCGCTCGACGACCTCACGGTGGCCGACCTGAGTGCGCCAGAGATCGTGTTCCAAATGGGCGTAGCGCCGGTGCGGATCGATATCCTAACCAGCGTCGATGGCATCACCTTTGAGGAGGCGTGGCCTGAGCGAGTTGTCTCTCGCTACGGGGATCAGCCGATTCCGGTTCTGTCGCGTACGCTTCTGATCAAAAACAAGCTCGCCTCGGGACGGCTTCAGGACTTGGCCGATGTCGAGCAGCTCGGGGTCAAGCTTCCAGTGTCTCAGAAGTAGCTGCCCCTTCTTGCCTCGACGGCCAGGTCAGCAGGCGAAGTCCTCGACGACATCTAGACCCGTGCATCCCCTCTCGTGAGCAGCAGGTTTCTTACCGTCGCGGCGTGCCAGTAATCGCCTCTTTGTGGCCTGTGTCCTTCCGCCAGCAGCGTTCTACCGATTTCACGCAGCGACTTTCCCTGGGCTCGAAGCTGATACGCAAGTCCGTACGCGGTTTTGGTGTCTCTTGTCGCGGTGCGGTCGATGAGGTCGGCGACGCTGGAGGCTTGCCACTGCTTGTCGCGCTGCTCTAGTCGGACGCCTTCCCGATTCAGTTCCCGCGCGATTTCTCGATAGGACTTGCCATCCGCACGCAGGTCCAGCGCTCGCTCTCCAACCACCGCTAGGTTCTTGCGATGCTCGACCAGCGGACGGGCTTTGGGCGTGTGCTTGCCGGTCTTTTGCAGGATGCGCCAGACCGCATTGGGGGACCAGGACTTCGCTCGCTGCGGTGGGAACTGTTCCACCGTCAGGTGCTCGATGATTTCACGGACACTCTTGCCCGCCTCAAACAGCTCACCGATCCGCCGAATCGCCGCTTGCTGCTGCGGATCTTCTTCGAGGATACGATTCCCTCTCTCATCGAGCCGCAGCGAGTACCGCCAGCCATACGGCGCACAGCCCACCTTGCCGCCCTGCGCCTGAAAGTGACGAATGGCCGTCGTGACCCGCTCCACAATGCTCTCGCGTTCAATCTGGGCAAAGACGGAGATCAAATAGAGATGGAGTCGCCCGGTTGGTGATTTGGTATCAATGTTTTCATTTGCAGATAAAAGGGCGAAGCGTTGATTAGAAAAATATTGATCGACCAGCTTGCAGATATCACTAATTGAACGACTCAGCCGATCGAGCTTCGCAATCACCAATCCATAGGCTTTTCCAGATTCCAATAAATGAATGACTTTCTTGAATCCTGGCCGATCTAAGTCTTTTCCTGATTGTCCGCCATCCACAATCACCTCGATCAAATCGAGGTCGTTGCGGTTGCAGTAGCTGACGATCTGATGGCGCTGTGATTCGAGGCTGATGCCATGATCCGCTTGCTGGTCGGTGCTGACCCGGCAATAGCCCACCACCTTGCGCCGTAGTTCCACATCATCATGATAAAGGACAGTCTTCTTGGACTCAATGTGGTTGCCTGAGTTATACGTCCTTACAGGGTGCGACTGATCCTGTGTGTGTGAATTGTGATGATATGTATGCTTCTGCATACGAGCCGTTGTATTTGATATTTACTGGAGTTACCCGTGCTGATCTGGCCAAACTCCTTTCCCACGCCCTCGGCAACGAGAAGGCCAGCGATGCTGTCAACAAAGCCGCACTGATGCTAGGGATCCGTCGTGAGGTACTGGACAAAGCGCAAGCGCTAAGCGTCCTAGAGCACATTGCGCAGACCCCCGGGCTCGTCGGCATCACCGCCCGCTTCGCCAAGAGTCGCCTGCACCTGCGCTAGCCGGGCTTGTCCGCCGCGCACAAGCCCCCGGCCGTGATCGGCTATCCGAGAGAGCCGATCCAGATCCGATATGAGATAAAGACCTGATCGCCGATCCGTGGACGGTAGTTGTTACCGAAGAAGACCACCGACTTCGACGCTGGATCGTAGTCAAAGCCGTCGATGCGAGAGCGGGGCACATCGCGGCTCCCGATCGTGACCTTGATCGTCGAGGTGATCGGGGTACGGGACAGCTTGAACTGGCTCGAAGCACCTGCGATGGCATCGACGAGCTTGTTCATCGCCGCTTGGACGTCGACATCTTGCGCCTTGTTGATGTCCAGCCATGCACCACCGAGCTTTTCAACCAGACAGCGCGGCAGGTCGTTCGAGCTGTTGGCGCTGCACTCGCGGGTCGACAGATATGGGAGCAGTCCGAACGCCATGATCTGGTTCTGTTTGAAGTAGTCGGCAATGCCCTGGAGCACCGTCGCTGAATAGGTCGCTCCCCACGCGCTGTTGGTGTCAGGATTTTTGGCGGTCGCAAAGTAGCGGAGCCAATCGTTGTTGTACTCGTCAGTAACGAAGAACGAAACCTTGGTGACACCGTCTCGCCACTTCCAGTCGGGATTGCTCACCCCAGCGACAGCATTCTTCTTGAATAGGTCATTGATGCGCACGACGGCGGCGGCGGGCTCCTCGCTGACGTTCGAGCCGCTGGTGGGGCCAAACGGGCCGATCGGATCGTTGGTTTTGTTCAGATCCTGCGGGCAAAAGCCGTTCGTTCCCGAGGCGGGCGCGGTGACTTGACGACAGACCTGGTGCGGTCCGTCGGGATCGGTGCCCGAGATGAACTTGAAGCCGCTTCCCCAACCCGGATAGGACGTTAGGCTGAGCTGCGGGTCGGTGGGCGCGGTGGCGGTGAAGATACCGACGCGGAAGTCGACGCCAGCGGCCTGGAGGCGCTTGTAGAACTCCTGGGCGGTGCTGGCCAAGCGAACTTGGTTGTCGCCCATCGACACCGAGACGTCGACGGTCCAGACGATGTCAGCGGTCGAGTTGCGGGTCGTGTCGATGCCCTGACACAGGAAGCTGATCTGTTTTTGGCTGACCGCCACGCCTGAGGCATTGGTCAGGTCGTTGGCGCGAATCGCCGTCGCCTTGGTGCGGTCGTCGTACTGCGCGGTGGGCGAGACCGCGAGGATGACATCGTTGGTCAGCCCGCTGACTCGACGCACCACTGTTACGTCTAGGTAGAACGGACCCACTGCCGTTACGGTGCCACCGGCGGGGGCCGTGGCTCCACTGAGCGCGGTGACCAGATCATCGCGCACCGTCGAGGTGGTCACAGCGGCCTTGACGACCCGGAAGGTCGACTGCGTGGCCTCGTTCTGTTCGTGAGTCTGGAATTTGCGGCCAATGAAGACGCCGGTAACGGTGTAGCCCTTACCTGTGAGCGCCGTCGAGATCTTGGTCTCGAGGTCAATTCGGTCCGCGTCGATGTTAGCAAGCACGGTCGGTCGCGACACCACCAGACCGGCGACCGCAGCAGCCGGATCGTCGTAGGCTAGACCGCTGCCCGTGGCACCCTGGAATGACTTGGCAGTCCCGAACACCGGGTCCGATCCGACCTGAATGCTCGCCTGCGGCACCGTCGTCTGCGTGATCATGGCCAGTCCGTCAGGACGACAGATACGCGAGCCTGCGAACTTGTCCGATAGACCATCGCCGTCGGTATCAAACAGCCGAGGATCGGTTTCGCCGGTCAGAACGCCGATCGTTCCGTCGAGGTTCTTGTCCTCTTCCGCATCGGGCACACCATCGCCGTCGCTGTCTTTCTTCGTCGGATCGAGGCCACTGCACGTCTCACCAGCCAGGCACTGGTCGCTGCTGGTACACGACACCAGCGGACGCCGCTGGCTCAGGTAGTCGGCGGCAACACAGGTCCGAGGATAGGCCAGCTCGACGCCATCCGAGAGTCCATCACCGTCGCTGTCTTGAGCGAGCGGATCGGCCCCTGCCGCGACCTCTGCACCATCGCTGGCCCCATCGCCATCGCTGTCAGGATTGTTTGAATCGGTGCCGCGCAGACACTCGATGTCATCGGTCAGTCCGTCGCCATCGGTGTCCACTCCCGAGCTACAAAGTCCGCTGCCGTTGATGCCGTTGCCGTCACACGTTGCCGTAGCCAGCACAAACAGAGAACCCCAAACCCAGCTTTGCAATGTCTTGCGCTTCATCCTGTCCCCCTATGGTTTGCTGAAGGGCCGCAGTCGCTAAGTTGTCGACGAGAGCCGCCCCATTCAGGATAACCCCGCAAGCCACAGTCGTAGCAGTCCCGCATTTTCCTTCACCGTCGCGCTGGGATACAGCGTTTTTCCTGGGCTGCTTTGCGGTAGCATGTAGCCATGTGGCTCGAGCGGCTGGCGGCACTTACGGACCGTTTGTGGTTGCCGCCACTGCGCTTTGTCGTTGGCTTCATCGAGGCGCTGGGACAGCACATCATGCTGCTGTTTTCGGTGCTGCGCTGGTCGCTCCGACCGCCGTATCGAATTGCGGTGCTTCTCGAAGCGATGGTGTTTATTGGTTTTGAGTCGCTGCCGATCGTGCTGCTCATCTCACTGTTCGTCGGCGCGGTGTTTGCGCTGCAACTTTCCTCGGCGCTGCGGACGTTTCAGGCCCAGGCCTTTACCGGTGCCACCGTAGGTCTGGCGCTCGCCCGAGAGCTGGCCCCAGTGTTCACGTCGATCGTCGTCTCGGCCCGCGCTGGTGCGGGCATGGCCACCGAGCTGGGCTCGATGCGGATCACCGAACAAATCGACGCACTGGCAACGATGGCGGTAAACCCGGTGCAGTACCTGATCGTGCCGCGAGTCATCGCCGGAACGGTGATGGTGCCGATGCTGGCGATGCTGTTTAACTGCGTCGGAATGCTCGGTGCGTACGCTGTCGCCGTCGGGGTCCAAAACGTCGACCGAGGCGTCTTCATCGAAAAGGCTCAGTGGCTGCTCGATGCCAACGACATCACCCAAGGCATGGTCAAGTCGGTGGTGTTCGGCTGCGTGCTGACGCTCATCGCCTGTCAGCAGGGCTATCACGCATCGGGCGGTGCCAAAGGCGTCGGCGTCGCTACGACCCGCTCCGTCGTCGGCAGCTTCGTGACGATCCTTGTCCTCGATTACTTTTTGACCGATATGTGGCTGACGTTGTTTACGAAGAAGGGCTAGCCGATGGCGGTACTCAAGTGGCAAAAGCCCGACGATGACGCCAGCTTGCCCAGCGAACGATTCCACATTCGCGTGCGCGGTGTCCAAAAGACCTTCGGACCCCATCACGTCCTGCGCGGCATCGACCTCGACGTGGAGCGCGGCAAAATCAACGTCATCATCGGCGGCTCGGGCCAGGGCAAGTCGGTGATCATGAAGCACCTCATGGGTCTTTTGAAACCCGACGAGGGAAACATCTACGTCGACGGTGAGGACTTGGTTCCGCTCGACGAGTTTCAGCTCAACCGCCTGCGCAAAAAGTTCGGGATGTTGTTTCAGTACGCGGCCCTCTTCGACTCGCTGACCGTGGAAGAAAACATCGTCTTTCCGCTGGTCGAGCACGGTGACCCCGACAGCATTGTCGAGGACAAAAACGGCAAGCCGGGCAAGCGGCGCTTCTTTTCGCGGGCTGAGCTGCATCAGATCGCCGTCACCCAGCTCGACAAGTTGGCGCTGCCGCAGGTGCTACTGAAGAAGTTTCCTTCGGAACTGTCAGGCGGTCAGCGCAAGCGCGTCGGTCTGGCACGGGCCCTGGTGATGAAGCCGAAGATTCTGCTCTACGATGAACCGACGACGGGACTTGATCCAGTGTCGACCAAGAACGTCGACGACATGATCCGCGATGTATCCCGCGAGCACGGCGTCACCAGCGTGATCATCAGCCACGACATGGCCTCGACGTTTCGCATCGGCGATCGCATCTCGGCACTGTACGGTGGGGTGATGATCGAAAGTGGGCCACCGAATGAGTTTCGCAACAGTCGTCACAAGTGGCTGCGTGAGTTTATCGAGACCAGCGGCGCGGTACAGATGACGCCATGTGACGAAAAAGACCTGATCGTGGATGATGTAATTTGAACTTGGCAACGGTCTGGGCGGCGCGCTCGTTCACCGAGGCAGCACCGCAAGGAGTACACACATGAAGACCGCCAGCGCGGCCCTCAAAGTCGGCCTGACCACCCTCCTCATCGTGGTGCTGAGCGCCGTTGCCTATCGTTTCGTTGCCAAAGGTGTGCGCGGCCAAGAGGGCCCGGTGGTGTGGGCACTGTTCCGCGACGCGACCGGCCTGGTCGACAAGTCGCGGGTCCAGATCGCGGGACTTATCATCGGCGAGATCGCCGAGCGCCGTCTGCAAGGCACCTACGCTCGGGTCAGCATCCGCATGCGGCCCGACGTCGAGCTGTGGTCCAACGCCGTCATCTACAAAAAGTCGAGTTCGCTCCTCGGTGAATACTTCATCGAGATCGATCCCGGCACGCCGCAGTCGCCCGATCCGCTGTCGGGACAGATGGTGAAAAACAGCCTGCTCAAGAGCGGCGATCAGGTCATCAACGTCGTCGAGGCAGTAACCACCGGCGACATCCTGTATCAGGTCAACGAGACGCTGCCGATCGTGCGCGACATCCTCCGCGATGTGCAGCGGCTGACCCAAGGACCGGTGCAGGACATCGCCCGCGAGGTCAAAGACTCGGTGGCGCAGAACTCGGATGCGATCGCGACGCTGCTCAAGCATGTCGACGGCATTGCCCAAGACGTTCGCTCGATCACCTCCGGTCAATCGGCCAAGGATGTGCAAATCTCGCTCGCCAACGTCCGCGAGGTCACCGAAGGATTGCGCGATCTCGTCGGCAAAGGCTCGTCAGAGGTCGACTCGACTGGGGCCAAGCTGCGCCAGAACCTCGACAAGCTGTCTTCGGCGGTCGAGTCACTCAATCACGCGCTCGGCAACGTCGACCACATCACCGGCGACATCCGCAAGGGCAAGGGCACCGTCGGGCGGCTCCTGGTCGACGACGCCATCGTCAACAACGTCGAGCAGATCACCGCCGACGCCTCCGAGCTGGTGCGTGGCTTCAGCCAGCTTCAGACCATCGTTGGGCTGCGCAGCGAATACTACATTCGCTCGAACGACTTCAAAAACGCCATCGAGGTCCGTCTCCAAGCACGCCCCGACAAGTATTACCAAATCGAGCTGATCGACGACCCCCGGATGACCCGCACCTTCTCGCGCTCGGTCACCACCACCGACGATCCCTCGAAGCCCCTGACGACGACGACGGATCTGGTCCAGATCACCCGCGCCTTCAAGATTTCGTTCCAGTTTGCCAAGCGCTTGTTCCTCGATCCGAAGTGGTTCATCCTGACGCTGCGCTACGGCATCAAGGAAAGCACCGGTGGCATCGGCTTCGATGTCGACCTGTTCAAAGAACGCCTGACCTTCAAGGTCGACACCTTCGACTTCCGCACCAACATTTGGCCCCGGCTGCGCATCTACTCGACGGTGCAGTTCTACCGCAACATGTACGTGCTGGCCGGTGTCGACGATGTCATCAACGAGCGCCCGCCCGGCGGCCAAGGCTCCTTCGGTCGCGACTTCTACGTCGGCGGCCAGATCATGTTCAACGACGAAGACCTCAAGTCCATCCTCGCCGTCGGCGGCTCCGCAATTGGTGGCGCTGCGCGCTAGTCGCCCTCAAAATTCGTTATAACTAAACCGTCGCTCGTGTACCTAACCTCTCTTCTTTGGCTCACTTCTGTCAGCCGCCGCTTCGGTCGCCTACTCGGTCCATTGCCGGGGGATGGGTGGCGTTTGCGTCGGCTTGCTTGGGCGCTTTTGTGCGTCGGGCTGCTCATGTTTCCGTCGCTTGGTTCGGGTTTTGGGGGGCAAGATCGGCTGGAGCTGGCGCAGCTTGCACTGACCGGAATTCCGCCCGCTCAGTCGGTGCCCCGTCCCGAAGCGCTGTCACGGCTTTTGTGGGAGCTGGAGAAGCGGACCTCGATTGAGGTGAGCACCGAAGTAGCGACGGTGCATCTTGGTGACCCGGTCGCTTTGCATCGCCATCCGCTGCTGTACCTGGCCGGGGATCGAGCGTTTCCGCTGCCGAGTGACGAGGAGCTTGCGAACCTGCGTCGGCATCTCCAGCTCGGCGGCCTGCTCATCATCGACAGTGCCGAGGGTCGCGCCGGTGGTGCCTTTGATCAGTCGGTGCGGGCACTGCTCGGCAAGCTGTTTCCCCAAGCACCGCTCACCCGTCTGCCCGAGGACCACGTCCTGTTTCGCTCGTTCTATCTACTGCGCGTTCCCGTCGGTCGCGTCATCGCCCTGCCCTACGTCGAGACGGTGCAGCTTCGCGGACGCGCCGCCATTGTCTATAGCCAAAACGACCTCGGTGGGGCCTGGGCCCGCGATCGCTATGGCCAGTGGCTGCACGATGTCGTCCCAGGTGGTGAAGTCCAACGCGAGCAGTCGCTCCGCCTCGGCGTGAACCTGGCGATGTATGCGCTCTGCCTCGACTACAAGGCCGACCAAGTCCACGTCCCGTTCATCATGCGTCGGCGGGCCTGGCAGCCACAGCTTCCCAGCACCAGCCCCGCCCCAGTGAGTCCGCAGCCATGAATCTCCTCGGCGGAGACTGGAACGAGTGGAAGCTAGCGCTTTTGGCCCCCCGCAGCCTGTCGGGGCGGGTGGTCGCACTGGCGATCGTCGTCGTCGTGCTCGGCCTGGCGTTTCGGGCGCTGCGGGGTGAACAGCCCCGACGCAGGTTGCTGCTGCTATCGCTGCGGGCCATCGGAATCGTGGCGACGCTGTTTTTGTTCTTTCAGCCGACCATTCGCCTGCGCAACGTCAGCCGGATGCCGAACCACATTGCGGTGATCGTCGATGCCTCCGAGTCGATGCGCCTGGCGGAAGAAGGGGGCGGTGAGACCCGAGCCGGTCGGGCGGCAGCGCACCTGCGAGGCGAAACGACGACCCTTCAGAAGTGGCGCACCGATCACAAGGTCGAGTTCTTCACGTTCGGTGACCGTCTGCAATCGTCGACGTGGGACAGCGTCACCCATCCCGATGTCAGCTCGCTACGGGCCGACTCGACGCGGATTCGGGAAGCCCTGTCCGCCGTCCGGCAGCGCTTCGAGGGTCGGGATCTCGCTGGGGTGGTGCTGTTCTCGGATGGGCTCGATAACGGTCGGCTCAGCGCCGGGCAAAGTGAACCCAAGCCTGGACAGCTCAGCCTTGACGCCGACACCCAAGAGTTCCTGCGCGCCCTGGATGTCCCCGTCCACACGGTCGCCGTCGGCAAGCCCGGCCTTCGCGACATTGCGCTCACCCGCGTCCTCGCCGATCAGTTTGCGTTCGCTCGGACCTCCGTCGAGGTCGAAGCCCGTCTGCAAGTATTCGGTGCCAAAGCCGCTGGCTGGGGCGGTCGTCACTTGCCGGTCACCCTTCGTCGCGACGGCGTCCCGATCCTAACCGTCGACATCGAAGTCCAGCCCGAGCAGCGCGAGTACCGCGTCATCTTCCCGTTTACACCCGACCGCGTCGGCAAATTTCTCTATGACATCAGCGTTCCGGTCCAGCCCGGCGAAGCCATCAGCGAAAACAACCGCCGCGCCTTCGTCTTAAAAGTTGTCCGCGAGAAAATCCGGGTCGTCCACGTCGCCGGTCGCCCAAGCTGGGACGCTCGCTTTCTACGCGCCGCTCTCAAGAGTGACCCGAACATCGACCTGGTCGCCTTTTTCATCCTCCGCTCGCCGAGCGACATCGAGTTCGCGCCATCCGAGGAAACCTCGCTCATCCCGTTTCCGTGCCAAGAGCTGTTTCAAGAGCAGCTTCGCAGCTTCGATCTGCTGATCCTCCAGAACTTCAACTACAGCGCCTACTGCTCGCAGTTCCTGCAACCCGCGATCGTGCCGTTCGTCGAGGGTGGCGGATCGGTGGCGATGATCGGCGGCGATCTGTCGTTTAGCTCGGGCGGCTATTACGGATCGGAGCTGTCCCAGATCCTGCCGGTGGTGCTCAGTCCAGATGAGCTGTCGGGCGGCTCGGCGTCACGACTGATTGATACCGATTCATTTGTCCCCAAGCTCACGCCCGCTGGCCGCAATCATGTGGTGACGGCGCTGCACCTCGATGTACGCGAAAATGCCCAGCGCTGGTCCGAGGTGCCGCCGCTCGATGGACTCAACCTGGTACAGAAGGCGCGCCAGCAGGCGACGGTGCTGCTTAGCCATCCCAAGCTCAAGGACCAGGACGGCAATCCGATGCCGGTGCTCAGCGTTGCCGAGCTTGGCAAAGGACGGACGCTGGCGCTACAGGCCGATTCGACCTGGAAGTGGGCGTTTACCCCGGCAGCAGTGCAAAAAGCGACCGCCAAAGTTGGCGAGGGAGACGGGCGAAACACCACCTATCAGCGATTTTTCGATCAGGCGATTCGCTGGCTGATTCGCGATCCATCGCTGCGCCTGCTGCGCGTCGAGGTCGCCGAAAGTGAGCTGCGCCGAGGTCAGCCGGTCCGGGTCGAAGTGCGGGCGCTCGGTCCCGACTATCAGCCGGTTGGGCGAGTCGAAGTGTCGCTGTCACTCCAGCGAATTGCAGGCACGGAGTCGGGTGCTACCTCCGAACCGCTTCAGGAAAGTGCGCTGTCGAAAACGATTCGGACCGATGACGATGGCGTCGCCAGCCTGGAATGGCCGCAGCTTCCTGAAGGAGGCTACCGAGTGGTGGCCAGAGCCGTCATAGCAGGCCGTCCGACCGACGACAGCGATGTGTTCCTGGTACGCGGTATTGGTCGCGAGCTGGAAGCGCCCGAGGCCGACGACCGACTCCTGCGTCTGGTCAGCGAGATCACCGCTGGTGAACACAAACGGCCCGGCGAATCGCTGTCCGGCCTGTACTTCCATCCTCCGCACATCGAGCACGTACGGGACCATCGGGATCTGCCGCTGTGGGACAACCCCCTGATCCTGGTCATCGCCGTCACCTGCTTCGGCCTCAACTGGATGCTGCGCCGACGATGGGGCTACGCGTAAGATGAGACAATGAACAGCGATGGAGTAAGCACAGCAGCCGTAGACCGAGCACGAACGGTGGGCGGCCGGACCGCTGTGGGCTGTGTGGTGGTGCTCGGTCTGATTCTGGCTAGCCTGATCACGTCGGCACCACACCTGGCACTGACACTGCTCGGAATGACGGTGGTGCTGTCGCTGTGTGCCTTTCGGATCGGCCAAGTCGCTGGTCCCCGAATTGCCGCAAGTCCGTGGCCACTGGCACCGCTTATCGGCTCGCTGGCGGCTCTCTGCTCGCTGCTCGCCACTGCGCTACTCTCTGCCACGGTGGGGCTTGTGTGGGGCTTGTATGATGGCGTTCGCGGTGCCGACTGGGCCTACAGCTACCTGGGCAAGCCGTTTCTGGCGGTGATCTATTACGGCTCGCTGGTCGCCGTCCTGTGCGGCGCGGCCTCCGGACTCCTGATCCGATTCCTACTGCGGCGGAGCTAGCGTCCGAAGCGACCAGACCGACTCTTTCGAGCAGTCCGGAGAGATTAGGAAAACCGACAGTCTGGCTGCTTCCGTCCGGTCTTGGTGATCACAAGGTGCCAAAGCTGTCCATCTCGCGCCAGAGAGCTTCCGGCTGCCGACAGCAGATACCACTGCCACATCAAATAGAAGCGTCTGTCGTACTTCTTTTGATCGAGCAGATGATAGCCGTTCTTGAAGTTCTCCCACCAGGCCATCAGCGTGTGATAGTAGTCCGGCCCAAAGTTGTGCCAGTCCTCCATCACGAACAGTCCCTCCATCGCTTTCCCAAGCTGAGCGATCGACGGAGCACAGGCGTTCGGGAAGATGTACTTTTCGATAAACGGAGTCCCGTGCAGCAGGCTTTCGTTGTTGCCCACGGTGTGAAGGAGCGCGACTCCGTCCGGCTTCATGTTGCGATGCACGACCTCCATCAAGTTGCGATGGTTCTTGTGCCCGATGTGCTCTAGGAGTCCGATCGACCACACTCTGTCGAACTGTCCATAGACATCGCGGTAGTCCTGCAAGCGAAACTCACAGGGCAGATTTCCCGCCATTTCCCGCGCCAGCTTCACTTGCTCTTTGGCGACGGTCACACCGACGACTTTGACACCGTACTTCTCTGCCGCGTACATCGCCAGACCGCCCCAACCACAGCCCAGATCGAGCACGGTCATGCCCGGTTGCAGACCGACCTTGCGACAGATGAGATCGAGCTTGGCATCCTGCGCTTGTTCCAAGTTCTTCGCGTTCTTCCAGTAACCACAGGTGTAAACTAGGCGCTTGTCTAGCATCACCTTGTACAAATCGTTGCCGATGTCGTAGTGCTTCTCTGCGACCTCGTACGCACGAGCCCGGCTCTGTCGATTGAACAGGATCGCGTGCAGCGTGATCATCTTCATCCGCCAGTTGCCGGTGATCTTCTTCGTCATGTCGGCGCGGAGAATTTTTTCGAAGAACAGCTCAAGCTGTTCACAGGTCCACCATTCGTCCATGTAGGACTCACCAAGACCGATCGAGGCCTCGGCCAAGAGTCGTTCGTAGAACAGTGGATTGTTGACTACGATGTCGCCCGGATTTTTTCCCTCAAAGCCGATTCCGGCCTCTGTGAACAGTTCACGCACGACGCCTTCAGCACGCACACGTCGTGCTTCATCCGAACTCGAATGCCCTGCCATGATGCCCCCCCAAATGATGTTGTGAAACGGCTCGGTTACGACGCGACGGATTCCGAGACTTCCTGTCTGGCTGCTTCCCGAAGCTCATCGATGTCGCGATACACATGCTTCGGTTTGCCAAAAATCTTGAACGTCTGCAGGACCGCATCCGCCCAGCCGTACATCCGATATGGATAGCCGTTCTGCGCGCAGAATTCCTGCACAAGTGGACTCATCCGCTTGTAGTAGATGTGACTGTAGCCAGGAAACAGATGGTGTTCGATCTGGTACTGAAGACCGGAACAGACCAACCCCCCTAGGAAGCCGGTACGGAAGTTGATCGTCGTCGCTGTCTGTAGCAGAACAAAGTCCTTTTTCCAGGCTCCCTTGGCGATACAGAACGCCTTTTCTGGATAGTGACCGGGGGCCAAAATGCAGTAGAGCGGATAGCCAAGCAGACCGATGCGCAGCAGGTTGAAGCCAATCACATGCGTAACCGGAAAGAAGAACGATGGGATGACAAACCACGCCAAAAGATGCAAAGACATCACGATCAGGTCCGCCCAGTGCGCCGGTTTGCGACGGCTCTTGTCCGGAAGGATCGCCAGCAGGTGTCGCCAGCTCCCAATCTGACGCAGATAGCTATTGAGCCACGCCAGGAATGGAAACAGGAATCGCTGATAGCGAGGAAAGTAGCCGATTCCCTGCTTCACTTCTTCCTCGGTGCTGGCAAACACCGGCGTAAAGTCTGCGTCCCCATCGATGCCCATCACGTTCGGATTCGCGTGGTGCAAGGTGATGTGCCGATAGCGCCAGAAGGTAGCCCCTAACATCAGGAAGAAGGGATACCCAAAGTAGGCCAAGACTTCGTTCACCCAGCGATGTTTGCTCGCTGCATAGTGCGTGGCGGTGTGGGTATTCGTTCCGACTCCCACCGAACCATACGTCGAGATCAGCATACCCAACGCCCGCAGCCACAGCGGCTCCGCCCATACAAACAGAGCGATTCCAAACAGAGCCAAGGAGACATGCACCGCCAGCTCGAAGACAACTGGACCTACCGGACGACGGTTCCAGCCTCGGTTGCGGAACTCTGTCTTCAAGGCAGCTAGGGCATCTTCCATCGACACAGAATAGCGCAGCCGCTTGCGTCCGTGACATCAAAGATTGTCACCATTGTGTCATCGCTGATTGTCACCATTGTGTCATCACTGTGCCGCAACGGAGTGGTCAGTGGTTCGACGACTTTGGTTAGGATGACTGCCACATAGGAACACTCTGCTCACAATTCCTGTTGCGTTGAAACATAGACGGTGCCGCAGAGCGATGCGAGTCTGGACAGACTGGTCGAAACGTCGGAGTCGAAGGAGTCGGCCATCGGTTCCTACTCGCGACGGAGCATCCAGCCAGGTTTCTGGGGAACTGCTCCGAAATTCTTGATCTGGACGTAAGTGTAGGCTACCCAAGGCGATATGAAGCGGTTTCACGGACGGTTTTTGTCTTCCCTCCTCTCGCTCGGATTGGCCCAGGCCGGATTGCTTGGCGTTTCGACGGTCACCTCAGCGAATGCCGAGGAACGCAACCCGGACATCGCCCAGATTGAGCACGACATTGCCGAAGCGGGACGGACAGGCGCGCTACCGACGCTGCAAAAGGCGTGGCAGGTTCGCTTCGATGGAGCAGCGGGTCCGGGTGAGCGAATTTCGCTCGAAGTCCTCCCGGCGATTCCGGTTCAAGAAGGCGATCCGGAATCGAAGAAGCGCTTTGAGCGACTGCGCGAACAGGTCAAGCTGGCCTTCGAGCAGCACCGGCAAGACACGGGTGTGTTCACGATCGTGCTGCGCGATGGTCAAAAGCTGCTCACCAGCCAGGGCATGGTGATTCCGCTCAAGTTCGTGTTTCGGCGGCTGATGTTCTCATCGACCGAAACCAACTTTGCGGGGTATGGTCAGGCGGGCTGCTCGATCACAACCCAATTCTTTGCCACCGGTACTCGCGAGCCGCTGCGACTCGGGGAAAATCCGACGCTGACGCGCTTTCACTTTAGCCGCGATGGCATTGCGATGTTCCAAGGCTATCAGGGACAGCACGGCGAGATCGTAATGTTCCGTCGCCAGACGAACGATCCGGTCGAAGTATCGCTTGAGTACACCGATCCCGAGCTAGGCCAGGTCACCCGCTTCGCACCGGTGCCGCTCGGTATCTGTTCGGACGCCGCGATGCCGCCACCACCACCTCCGCCTCCTCCTGTGGCAGAAGCGGCCCCACCGTTTGCCGAGGCCCCACCACCACCCGTTGAAGGCGTCGCGATTCCCGAGCCGCCGCCGCTGCCTCGTGGCTTTACCTGGGGCATCTCGGCGATGGCGGGTGGCAGCATCATCGCTGAGCCAGGCTACGGTCAGGGAGTCGGTGGCGTGGCCTTTGGCGCGGCGGGACGAATGGGGTACTTCTTCCATCCCCAGTTTGCGCTGCTCGGGGAAGCTCGACTCACCGGGATGGCCGGTCCGTCATTCCAAGCCTACAAGATCAACGCCGCACTGCTTGCGCAGCTTCATTTCCTGCGAATCTGGGTGCTATCGGCGGGCCCTGCGCTCGGCTTTGCCGGGAGCGATCGCTACGGTGGCTCGAACTTCGCAGGAGGCTTTCTGGCCCGCTTCGGAGCCGATATCGCGCTCAAGCCGTCCACAAGCGGTCGCAGCCGGGCGATCTCGCTCCGGCTCGAAGCAGAGCCACTGTTTTTGCCGCTCAACAACGATGCCCGCGTCGGCTCCGTTGGCTCGATCTCGAGCATCGGTTTCACCGTCGGATACGAGAGCTATTGATGGCCGCGAGCGCAGCGCCGGCCGAGATCCTGTTCTACCCCAAGACCTGCCAGGCGCAGTTTGCGTGCCCGAGCTGTCGGCATACCGAGCCGGTCGTGTTTCATGATCCCGATGCCTTTGCCGAAGACGAACCGATCGGTGGTCGCAGCCCGGCGTTCCGCGCAGCCGCTCTTGAGCAGGCGCAAAAGACGCTGACCGCGAAAGCCCAGAAAGCACTTCCGCTGGTTCCTTGTCCCAAGTGCGGAGCGCTCGCACCCGCCGCGTTACAAAGGGCCTATCTGCGCGCCGCGCTGCCCCTTTTGGCAGTGGTTCCGGTGGTCCTGCCTACGCTGACCATGCTCTTTGGTGTCATCACTCCAGCGACGAGAATCACCTCCGCACTGATTGCCCTGGCCGTCACCACCCTGCTCTCGCTTGCGATCACCGTGTGGGGACAGCGAAAGCTGGTCGGCGATGCGCGACGGTCGGTGCAGTTCCGTCCGTGACCCAAGTATCCCGCCACGCCCGTGGTCAGATTGCAGAGCGCTGGTCCGGATGGACGCTGCTCCCAGCGCAATAAGAATCTGATGAAATGACTCTTATTGGGACTCGCTCGGAGTCACGGTAATGACGACGGACTTAGAGGTCGGAGTACGGCTCTTGTCAGCGCGACTTCCCAACGGAACGAGCACGTTGGTCTCGGGAAAATAGGTCGCAGTACAGCCTGGCGGAATCGGATAGGGCACCACCACAAAGCGCCGCGCCGTTCGCGTCTCTCCCTCGAAGTGACTGTGCAGATCGACAAGCTGCTTCGCTTGCAGGTGGCGACTCTGAATATCTTCCTGATTCATCAGGATCACCCGTCTGCCACCGAACACGCCGCGATAGCGATCATGCAGTCCGTAAATCGTGGTGTTGAACTGATCGTGGGTGCGAATCGTCATCATCAAGAGCTGCCCCGGCAGTAAGTCGTGACGAGGCAACGGCTCGACGGTAAACATCGCCTTGTGAGAGCTTGTTACAAAGCTCCGCTCCCGCGCTGTGTTCGGCAGGATGAAGCCATCGCCGCCGCGCACCCGTTCGTTAAAGTGCGCAAAGCCGGGAATCGTCGCTTCGATGTGATCACGAATCAAATCGTAGTTGTCGCGCAGCCGGAGCCAATCGACCTGACTGCGTCCGCCCAGCACGGCCTCGGCCAGCTCACAGACGATCGCAACCTCACTGCGGAGCTGCGAAGAAGCCGGGTTTAGGTGTCCCTGCGAACGATGAACCACACTCATCGAGTTTTCGACGGTGACAAACTGCGGTCCAGTCGCTTGGAGATCGCGCTCGGTTCGCCCCAGACACGGCAAGATGAGCGTGCCATGGTCGCTGATGAGGTGTCCACGGTGGAGCTTGGTCGAGACATGAACCGCCAAACGGCAACGGCGGAGCGCCTCTGCGGTGACCTCGGTGTCGGGAGTCGCCGATAGGAAGTTGCCGCCCAGGGAAAACAGCAGCGCCACCTTCCCCTGCCGCATCGCTTCAATCGTACCTACGGTATCAAGGCCCGGCTGACGCGTCGCCACAAACCCAAAGCGCTGCTCCAGTCGAGACAGAAACCCATCATCGACCTTGGGGGTGATTCCCATCGTGCGGTCACCCTGGACGTTCGAGTGACCACGCACCGGACACAGACCCGCGCCGGGTCGTCCAATGTGGCCCCCAAGCAAAAGCAGGTTCACGACCTGCTGAATCGTCGCCACCGCCGCTTTGTGCTGCGTAAGCCCCATCGCCCAACAGGCAATGATGCGACGGGAGCGGAGCCAGACCTCGGCGGCAGCCCGAATCTGCGGACGATGGAGGCCCGAGCCGGACTCAAGCTCAGCCCAGGTTACCTCGTCGAGATCCTCGATCAGTGCGTCGATGCCAGAGGTGTGCTGGCGAATGAATTCCCAGTCGAACACCTTACCGGGCCGCTTGCGCTCCTCGTCTAAAAGTTCCTTCATGATGCCTTTACAGAGCGCGGCATCGCCGTCGATCTGCACCGGCAAAAACAGACTGGTAATCGTCGAACCGCCACCGAGCAGCTCGGTCGGATTCTGCGGATGGGCAAAGCGCAGCAGAGCCGCCTCTGGAAGCGGGTTGACCGCGACGATCTCACAGCCTCGGGCGGCTGCTTTTTGCAGCGTCGACATCATCCGTGGGTGATTCGTCCCCGGATTCTGTCCAAGGATAAAGATCGCGTCGGCTTGCTCAAAGTCTTCAAGCTGGACCGTGCCTTTGCCAACGCCCACCGTCTCTTTTAAGGCCACCCCGCTCGACTCGTGACAGAGGTTGGCGCAGTCGGGCAGGTTGTTCGTCCCAAGCTGTCTCACCAGGAGCTGAAACAGATACGCCGCTTCGTTGCTGGTTCGTCCCGAGGTGTAAAACGCGGCTTCGTGCGGTGATGACAGTTTGCCAAGCTCGTCGGCAATCAGTCGGTATGCGGCATCCCAAGAAATGGCCTGGTAGTGACTTCCGCCCGGCGGTAGATAGACTGGCTCGACGAGACGACCGTACTGGCCGAGGACATAATCGCTCTCGCTCAGCAGCTCGGCGACGCTGTGACGGGCAAAGAATGCAGCGTCAATGCGACGACGGGTGGACTCCCAGGTGATGGCCTTGGCACCGTTTTCGCAAAACTCGATCTCATTTCGCTCACCCGCTGCTTCGGGCCAGGCGCAGCCGGGACAGTCCACGCCCTCGGGCTGATTGACCTTGAGTAGTGTCTTGATCCCGCGCAGCAGGCCGGTGTCATTGCGACGAATCTCATGAAGCGTCGATAAGATTGCGGCGGTACCACCCGCTTGCTCGGCACGAGCGGCAAGCGTTACTTGGCTGGAATCATCGGGAGTCTGCGCCCCGCTGCGGGATTGTGTGGCATCTGACATGCTGGAACGTCCTCGCTGTCGTCTACATCTTCATCGCGCAAAAGCGGACCTGGGCCACTGCGCAACCGCTCCACGCCACAGTAGACGTTCATTTGCTGGTCGCGTAAAAAACCAACCAAAGTCATCCCCGCCGAGCGCGCCACTTCCAACGCCAAGCTCGACGGAGCCCCGATCGCTACAAACACCGGCAAGCACGCCATCCGGGCCTTTTGTACCAGTTCAAAGCTAGCCCGGCCCGAGACAAGCAGGATGTGACCGTGCAGCGGCAGCGTCCCGGCGCGAAGCTGCGAGCCCAACAACTTGTCAACGGCATTGTGTCGCCCGACATCTTCCCGAAGCGCAACCAGGCGCAGCTCGGCATCGAACAGCGCCGCCGCGTGCAGCCCGCCCGTTCGCTCAAACGTCGCCTGCGCTTGACGCAGTACCCTCGGCAGCCGGGTCAGATCCTGAATCTGCACATGCGGCCAGCCCGGACGCAGCGTTTCACTCGGGATCGCGGCCAACCCGTCGAGCGTACTTTTGCCACACACCCCGCAGGCGCTCGTCGAAAAGAAGCTCCGCGCCAGTCGTGCTGTCGGCAACTCGACACCCTCACGCAGCGTCACCACCACCGAGTTGTCATCCCCGATGGGTGTCTCGACCGCCAGCACTTCCGAAGGTGAGCGAACCAGCCCTTCTCCAACCAAAAAGCCCAGCGCCAGGTCGGCATCCTCTTCGTCCCGCTCCGTCCGCGTCTCCGCTGGAGTCCGCATCGTAATCGTCAGGGGCTGTGCGGACCCACCCTGCCCGAGTCGCACCAGAATTTGTAGCGGAGACTCGACGCAGACCTGCTCGACCCGCTGGGATACCCGGTTCCCATCGAGGTGAAAGACCGGAACTCGCTGAACACGCCGACTCATCTTTGGCCAAGAATAGCGGCAGAAAAGCGGAGTGACCGGAAAATGTGGTCAGGGAATCGCAGACCAGAACCCGAACCGCCTAGAACAGCATGCGGCGAGCGTTTTCCAGTGAGTGCCGCTGTAGAAAGGTCGTTCGCTGCGCGGGGTCCGCAATGTCCGAAAGTCGCTGCTGGAGCTGCCGGTTTAGCTCGGCCAACGCTGGCGCGGCTCGCGTTTCATCACCCAGCGTACGGAGTGCATCCACCCAAAGCAGTCGCAGCGGAATCTCACTCCCTCCCGTTCCATGAAGAGAGTCGATGAGCTCGATTCCTTCCGCGATCACCGCAACCGCCTCGGCGACTTGCCCATTTTGCAACAGCACCCGTCCTACCGACAGATAGGCAACGGGCGCACTGCTCCGCAGCGGCTTTAAGATCCCGAGGGCCAAGCGAGCTTCCGTTTCGGCTTTGACCCTGTCTCCAGCCGCGTAGTAGTGACCAGCCAGTGCACACTGCGCGAAGGCCGCGTAATAGGAGTGATTCCCAATGCTGTTGAGGACACTGAACGCCAGACGCTGCGATTCCTGCTGAGCCGTTGGATCGGTACGCTCGGCCAGCAGCAGCGCGTACAGCATCTGTACCCACACAATGGTGATCGGCTCATCCAGGCGGAGAGCCACCGCCAGTCCTTCCCGGAAGCAGGTCTCTGCTTCGGCAGAGCAGCCCATGCGCCCCAAGGCATAACCGAGATCCCCCAGCGCAACCGAGGTCATGCGCCGATCCCCGATCTCGCGAAAGGAATCTACCGCGTTCCGGAAAAACTGGATCGATGCGCCCGGCGTTGGCTGGAGGGCGTTACTATGACGACCCTTGCCATAGTTCATCCAGGCGCGGATGTAGCCATCGCTCTGGGCCAGCGCTCCCCCCGTCCGCTCGACGTGAGAGAGAAACAGCTCTGCCATTTCGCGATCACCGATCATGCCGAGCATCATCAGGAGGATCGTGTTTGATTCGACGTAGCTGCCGATGATGTCTCGCGATGGTGCAACGCTGCCAAACAGAAGTGACAGCTCCGCGACCAACTGCCTCTTGCCAAGCGCCGCCGCACACGCAGTGGCCATCGAAACGGCCCGCAGCCAGTGCAAAGATCCCTCGCTGAGCAGCTTGATGGCATCACAGCCCGCAGTCAGCGCATGATCCAGCTCGTTGCGCCAGAACCAGGCCACACACTGCAACGACAGGAAGGCACCGCGTGTCTCTCCCTCCGCTCCGCACGCTAGCCCTCTGCTCACACAACGGAGGACTCCTTCCAAGTTGTTCGCTTCATACGCCCGCTCTGCGGCATACAGGAAGTGTCCCATGGCACGGATCAGATCACCGCTGCGTTCGAAGTGCTCTGCCAACACCACAGCATCGCGCTCTCCCACAGACTCCAGGAAGCAACCGGCCAGATAGTGGGCGGCCTTGCGATCCTCTTCCGGAAGCATCTCGTAGGCGGCTTCACGCATCAAGCCGTGGCGAAAGCTGAACTCCACTTCATCTGGGAATCGCGTCTCGCGATGTTGGGTGATGATCTCGGACTCGGTCAGAATCTGGAGCCACCCGGCAAACTGATCACTGCCGCGCTCTCGGCCCACCAACCGACGCACACCGCCCTCCCAGAAGGTCTCGCCGAACACGCTGGCCGCCCGCAATACCCGTCGCGCATCGGCTGGCATTCGCATCAGGCGAGCATGCAGAACCGCGAGAACCGTCTCTGGCAGTTCTTCTCCTTTGCCTTCCGCTACCGCCCGCACCAGCTCTTCCAAAAACAGTGCGTTGCCTGCGGACTGCTCAATGATGCGAGCGGTAATGGTGGGCGATATCTTGTTGCCCATGACCTGCTGAATCAGTCTCTCACACGCTTTTTTGGGCAGCGGCCCCAGACGAATATCCTGTCGCGCCCGGTCGGCCCACAGCTTCGGAAACAGATCCTCGACCTCGGGACGCGCCAGCGCCAGCACCATCAGTGGACGATCGCCCAGTTCACGAAGTGCGTTGTCCACCACTTTGCAGGTCAGGGCATCTCCCCAGTGGATGTCTTCCAGCAGCAGCAGCACCGTATTGCGCCGCGTCAACCACCGCAAAAAGGACACAAATGCCTGTGAGATCTGGTCCGCCATCACGCGCGGATCTTGTCGGGCAGCGCGCAGTACCACGTTGTCAGGAAACGACACCCCACACATTTCGCCCAGGAATGCCGCGACGGTCTGGGAGTCCTCTGTCTCCGCGTACTGAGCAACCACGGCGGTAATTTTGTCTTGGCGAGCCGTTGCGTCCTCGCCCTCTTTGACCTCGAAAAAGCGGCGTAGCGCTTGCGCAAGCAGGCCATAGGAGGTGCCGATACCCATCGGATCGCCTCGGCCATGGAGCAACAGCAAATCCGATCGCGCAGCCTGAATCCGTCGCAAAAACTCGTGCCGCAGCCGCGACTTGCCGATCCCAGCGGGGGCTGTAACCAACACCGCCGTGGCCGCGTCATTTTCGCTACAGCTCACAAACGAGGCCTCTAGCAGACTCAGCTCACGCTCGCGACCGACACACTGCGTCGGCTTCCCGAGCACCACGCGGGAGTTATCCGATTGGATCGGACCAGACCGTGACACCGTCGTCAGACCAGAGCCAAGTCGCACCAGACTGAAGTGATCTTGGACCAGCCGACTCGAGGTGTCATCGATGATGACCGAACCTCGCACCGGCGTACGTAGATGCTGCGCCGTCTCCAGCATGGAGGCCAGACGTCCAAGAACCTCGCCAAACAGCGAGCCCTGATCCATCACAGCCCGACCCGTGGCCAAGCCCACCAGGGCGTTGGGATACCGCTCTTGGATGATGAGCGCGCAGCGCACCGCTTGGATCGCCTGCTCGGTAGGTGCCCCTTGCCGAGACAACGTCGCGATGACGGAGCCGTCGACCATGCAGTCCACGGTAATCCCAAGCTGCGCCAGCTCATCGCGAATCGCCGACGCTTGGATTCGATGGGACTCGGCGGAAGAGGAGTCGAGCGTCGCCCGGGGTTCTGCTTGCGAATGATTGCTCTGGGCCATCACCACGCTCACCAGAATCTGCTCGCCATCTACGGGCGGGGCCTTGGGACCAGAGCTGAGCGCGGTCCGCCGTGGCCTCGGCGTACCAGATGAAATCTGACCGAGCGCGTCCAGCTCCTTTTTTAGCTCAATGGCATTGGCAATGCGGTTCTGCGGGTTCTTGGCGAGCATTCGCGCCACCAAGTTCCCCAGATCGGCGGGCAGATCGGGACGAGCGCGGCTGAGCGGAGGCGGCTCCTCAAACAGGATCTTGGCGAGCACCGCAGCGATGTGTTCATGCACAAACGGTGGCTGTCCCGTCAGACACTCAAACACCACACAGCCCAGGCTGAAGATGTCGGCGCTCGGTCCAATCTGGCGATCGCCACGCGCCTGCTCCGGGGCCATGTACTCTGGAGTGCCCACCACCATTCCGGTCTGGGTGAGGTTTCCTCCGCTGAAGGCCCGCCGCGCCAGACCGAAGTCAATCAGCGCCACGCCATCGACGCTACCGTCGCGTAGAAAGAGGTTGCTCGGCTTGATGTCGCGGTGGAACACCGTCGCTTCATGCGCCGTAGCCAGAGCAGTCGCTACGTTCCGCAGCAGGACCATCACCTCTTCCAGAGTCAGTGGCTGCCGACGGAGACGCTGCCCGAGGTCTTCTCCTTCCAACCACTCCATGGCCAGGTACGGAACCCCTTCACTGCTGATTCCGTGGGCCACATACGAAACAATACCGGGATGGCGTAGCTCCGAAAGTGTGCGAGCTTCACGCATGAAGCGGTCCAGCTCGACGCTGCTCGCTTCGTGGCGCATCAGCTTCAGCGCAGTCATGCGATCGGTTTGGCGGTCCCGCGCCCGATAGATGTGACCCATCCCTCCCGTTTGGGTCCGCTTCTCTATCTGGAACCGATTGACAAAGATGCTTCCAACCGTCAGTTCCTGCACCGAATGCACTCCCAGTCAGCGGGACAACCGACCGCCAGACTAGAACTCATGTTACCGAGGAACTCAGGCTTGCTGGAAGAGTATTTTCAGCGTCGTGAAGGGACTGGGGTCAGGGTGTGAATTGGATCACATGATCCCGCACGAACTCATCAAAGCTGCGCGCCGGACGCCCCAGGATCTCAGGTACCACTGGGGTGACCTTGCCACCTCGGCCTTCTCGGTAGAAGCCACGGCCATAGATGTTCACAACCTCTTCAGCGGCCCACGTTGGCAGTCCGAATCCGACCAACGCCTGCTGATACGCATCAGGAGGTACATCAATGTAGCGCACCGTACGTCCGGTGGCTGCACCGATCTTGGCAGCCGCTTGGGAATAGGAAAGCGACTCCGGCCCCGTCAGTTCGTAGACCTTGCCGTGGTGTTCCGATGATCCAGAGGTCAACAGCACGGTGGCCACATCGGCAATGTCGCGGGTGTCGATGAGCGCGGTGGCAACGTCTCCGGTGCACTGGTAGATCGACCCTTCGCTGCGAATGCTGGGTGCATAGAACAGCAAAAAATTCTGCATAAAAGAATTCCCACGAAGCACCGTGAACGGAATTCCAGACTCACGAAGCAGGTCTTCACCTTGGCAATGGAAGGACAGGGACATCGACGGATGCGCTGGATCGG